>TARA_R110002033_G_scaffold747_21_pt1 | contig 33506 bp, 24 predicted proteins | sample TARA_R110002033 | Tara Oceans TARA_R110002033 (sample SAMEA4397051) | marine metagenome | biome: Polar Biome; feature: [SRF] surface water layer (ENVO:00010504); material: water (ENVO:00002006), including particulate matter (ENVO:01000060) such as... | depth 5 m
AATCATTCTTTTTATTTCATTTAGCTTCATTAACGCTTCCACTGGTGTGATTGTGTTAACATCTAAGTTTAATATCTCCTCCTTGATCTCCTCTAATAAGGGATCATCTAAATTGAAAAAACTCATTTGCATCTCGTCTTGCTCTGCCTTGATTCCGTTTAGAACTTCTCCAGAATGATTTTTCTCAAGCTTTTTCAATATCTTCTGTGCTTTTAATAAAACAATTTGAGGCATTCCAGCCATTTTAGCTACATGGATTCCAAAGCTATGCGCACTACCGCCTTTTACTAATTTTCGAATAAAAAGCACATTGTCTTTTAATTCCTTTACAGCTACATTGTAATTTTGAATTCTCGAAAGCGACTCTGTCATTTCATTTAATTCATGATAATGAGTAGCAAAAAGCGTTTTAGGTCGCGATGGGTGCTCATGTAAAAATTCGGCAATAGCCCACGCAATTGATATTCCGTCATAAGTACTCGTTCCACGACCTATTTCATCTAGAAGCACCAAACTTCGATCAGAAATATTATTCAAAATAGAAGCCGTTTCATTCATCTCTACCATAAAAGTAGATTCTCCCATCGATATATTATCACTCGCCCCCACTCTAGTGAATATCTTGTCTACTACTCCCATACGCACACTATCTGCAGGGACAAAACTTCCCATCTGCGCAAGTAATACAATCAATGCAGTTTGACGTAATATAGCCGACTTACCAGACATATTAGGACCTGTAATCATTATTAATTGCTGCGTTTCACGGTCTAAATAAACATCATTAGCAATGTACGGAGTTCCTACTGGCAGTTGTTTCTCGATAACAGGATGCCTACCATTTTTTATTTCTAATTCGAACGTTTCATCTAATTCAGGGCAATTGTATTGATTCTCGATCGCCAATTGTGTAAACGAGCACAAACAGTCTAGCTGCGCTACTAAATTTGCGTTTAACTGCACTGGCTTGATATAGGTAGCAATCCAGGCAACTAATTGCTCAAACAACTCGGCCTCTATTTTATGAATCTTCTCTTCGGCACCAAGGATTTTTGCTTCGTATTCTTTTAACTCTTCCGTTATATAGCGCTCCGCATTAACTAGCGTTTGTTTTCTAATCCACTCTGTAGGGACTTTATCTTTGTGCGTATTTCTCACTTCGATATAATAACCAAAAACATTATTAAACGAAATTTTAAGAGAGGTAATTCCGGTGCGTTGTGATTCACGCGCTTCAATCCCTTCAAGAAATTCCTTTCCTGAAGTTGATATTGCTCTAAGTTCGTCTAGCTCCTCACTAATTCCCTTAGCAATCGCATTTCCTTTGGCCACAGCCACAGGAGCATCTTGATTTAAAGTAACTTTAATTTTCTCACGCAACAAATCACAACTATGCAAACTGTCCCCGATAACTTTAACAGCTTCTTGAGCACTTGCTAAAGCCAATGTTTTCATAGGAATAATGGCATCTAATGACTCTTTTAGATAAACTATCTCGCGAGGCGATACTTTTCCAGCTGCAATTTTAGAAATCAAACGCTCTAAGTCGGAGATTTGCTTTATTTGATTCTGCATTTGCTGCAGCACTTCTTGATTTTCTTGAAGATAAGCAACCACCTGATGACGGCCTTTGATTTTTGAAGCATCCTTTAAAGGCAGAGCCAACCATCTTTTTAATAAACGCCCACCCATTGGCGAAAGCGTTTTATCTATAACATCTAGCAATGTAACTGCGTTAGGGTTATAACTGTGATATAATTCTAAATTGCGAATTGTAAATCGGTCCATCCACACATAAGCATCTTCAGCAATACGCTGGATTGCCGTAATATGTTGCACTCTATTGTGCTGCGTTTCGCCTAGGTAGTACAAGATTGCACCTGAAGCAATTATTCCTTCTTTCAAATCTTCGACACCAAAACCTTTCAATGAAATAGTTTGAAAATGTTTAGTCAATGTCTCAAATGCGTAATCTTCTTTATAAATCCAATCTTCAAGATAAAAACTGTGATAGTCTTCACCAAAAGCCTGCTTAAAATCACCTTTATTATTCTTTGGAATCAAAACCTCAGAAGGGTTAAAATTCTGCAATAACTTATCAATATATTCGGCATTCCCTTGCGCTGTTAAAAACTCTCCTGTAGACACATCGAGAAATGCAATCCCAATCGATTTATTCGCAAAATAAACTGAAGCTAAAAAGTTGTTAGTTTTAGATTGCAGTACCTCATCATTCATCGAGACACCCGGTGTTACTAACTCAGTAACCCCACGTTTCACAATAGTCTTGGTCATTTTAGGATCTTCTAATTGATCACAAATAGCCACACGCAAACCTGCTTTTACTAATTTTGGCAAATAAGTATTAATAGAGTGATGCGGAAAACCTGCAAGCGCTGTTTCTGTTTCAGAACCTGCACCTCGTTTTGTTAATGTAATTCCAAGAATCTTAGACGCTCGCACTGCATCATCTCCAAAAGTTTCATAGAAATCACCTACTCTAAATAATAAGCAAGCATCTGGATACTTTCTCTTTATTTCATTGTATTGTTTCATCAACGGAGTTTCCTTAACGACTTTATCTTTGGCTACCAAAATATTTATATTTAAATGAGGTTTATTACAGCAGCGAATTTAAATATTATATATTCAATAAAGAATTACTAGAAAAAAAATAACCATTTTTAGGGTAATTTTAAGTTATTGGCACGATTTTTTCTTTAAATTTGTTGAAATAATTATAAAATTACAATCATGAAAAAAATACTTACACTTGCAATGCTAGTTGTTTTAGGAGTTACGACTTCTCAAGCTCAAGAAACTAGCAAAAAAGTTAAAGCTGCAACAACTAAAGTTAACGGTGCGGGAATGACATTTGTTAATGAAACTATCGATTACGGTAAAATAGCACACAATGCTGATGGAAAACGTGAATTTGTATTTACAAATAACGGTAACAAACCATTAATCATTACAAATACTCAAGGTTCTTGTGGATGTACAGTGCCTACTTCTCCAAGAGAGCCTATCGCTCCTGGTGCAAAAGGTGTGATTGGAGTAAAATATGCTACTGATAGAGTTGGTCAATTTACTAAAACTGTAACTGTAACATCAAATGCTGCAGGACAACCTACAAAAGTACTTACTATTAAAGGTGAAGTATTAGCCGATGCAGCTGCAAAAAGCTAATAGCTCTAAAAAATATACTTTAAAAGCTTCCCTCACCCGGAAGCTTTTTTTTTACAATAAATAAAATAGCATGAGAAAATTAGAAAATAGCGAGTTAGACCGTAAAAGTGTAGCAGCATTCAAACAATCTGACAAGACACCTATCATAGTAATATTAGACGATATAAGAAGCCTACATAATATTGGCTCTGTATTTAGAACTTCAGATGCTTTTTTAATCGAAAAAATATACTTGTGCGGAATCACTGCCACCCCACCAAACAAGGAAATTCACAAAACTGCTTTGGGCGCAACTGAAACAGTAGTTTGGGAACATCACGAAAATGTATTGGAAGTAATTCAAAATTTGAAAAACGATAACGTAATTACTTTGGCAATTGAACAAGTAGAAAGCGCGACATTTTTACAAAGTTTTAAAGTAGACCCTTCACAGCGTTATGCAGTCGTTTTTGGGAACGAAGTGCATGGTGTAAATCAAGAAGCAGTAGCATTATGTGATGGCTGCATCGAAATTCCGCAATTAGGAACCAAACACTCCTTGAACATTTCAGTAAGTGCAGGAATCGTAATTTGGGATTTATTCAAACAATTCAAATACTAATTTGAAGCTAGTTTTTTTCGAATTTCATCTAGTATGAAGAGATAATCGGCTTGGTTTTTCACGAAATCCTTATCAGATACATCTACGATTAATACATTCAAATCTTTTTGAGACTTGATATAATCTAAATAGCCGCTATTGATTTTATCTAAATATTCTGCAGCAATATTTTGTTCGTAATCGCGACCACGCTTTTTAATATTTTGCAGCAGTCGCTCCGAGTTTTGATACAAGTATACATAGAGATCCGGCTTTGGCATCTCTTTATAAATGATATCAAATAAATTGCGGTACAAGCGATATTCATCATCCGCAAGAGTGATCTTGGCAAATATAAGTGACTTAAAGATATGGTAATCGGCTACTAAAAAGTCTTTAAACAAATCAAACTGAGCCAAATCATCTGACAATTGCTGATATCTATCTGCTAAGAAAGACATCTCTAAGGGGAATGCATACCTATTTTGATCTTGATAAAATTTAGGTAAAAATGGATTGTCCGCAAAACGTTCTAAAACTGTTTTGGCATTAAAATCTTCTGCAATTTTATTGGTCAATGTCGTTTTTCCAGCACCAATATTTCCTTCAAAAGCAATATAATTGTAATTTTCTAAAGGAATATCTTTTAATGGGTTTTGCAAGGCACCAATATTTTTACAGACACTAGCATCAGCTGATATTGCAATTAACTCCTTAACCGTTTTCCTTAAAATAGGGTGCACAATGTCTAATTTTAAATCAGCAAGCGGTAATAACACAAAATTTCTATCTTGCAATAAAGGATGTGGTACTTGTAAATTATCAGTGGCAATTACTTCGTCGTTAAAAAAGATTAAATCGATATCGATCAATCTAGCTTGGTATCCTTCTTGATTTAATCGTACACGCCCTAACGTTTTTTCTAGCTCTAAAATTTGGTTCAATACAACATCTGCTTCACTAAAAGTATGAATTAAAACAGCGCAATTATAAAATGCATCACTCTCAAATCCCCACGATGGCGATTCATAAAGTGATGACACTCTGACCACTGTTCCCACCTCTTGATGGATCAACTGTAAACAATGTTCGATATTCTCAAGACGATTGCCCTGATTGCTCCCAATAGCTAATGTAACCTGATGCTGTACTTTCATATTAAACACAAATTAACTAAAACAATTTTAGAATTGCCCTATCTTTGCACAAAGTGTTACGCTTAAAATTTTAAAAATTAAAACAGTACTTCGCTGTAACAATTACCCCATTTAACCTACTTATTAAAAAAAATATAGTTATGAAGTTTTTAGGAAATGTATTAGCCACAATTATTGGCTTATTTGTGTTCTGTATGCTTTTTTTCTTTGGAATCATTTTCATAGGAGCCATTTTTGGTGGAGATTCCGAGGGCGTTACAGTAAAAGAAGATTCGGTTATCCAACTTGATTTAAAAAATATCAATTACGACTTTGCAGGTAAATATGAGGACCCATGGGTTACTGTTTTCTCTGACAATGCAAAAGTTGGTGTTATAGATATCATCCATGCCATCAAAGTTGCAAAGACAGATAGTGACATTAAAGGTATCTCTATTTTGAACCAAGAATCCTCTTTAGGAATGGCGCAAAGTAAAGAGTTGAGAGACGCACTAGAAGATTTTAAAAAATCAGGAAAATTCGTTTTATCATATGCTAATGTGTATTCGCAAAAAGCATATTACATTAATTCGGTTGCCAATACTGTTTACTTAAATCCAGTAGGTGAAATGGAATTTAAAGGACTATCCTCAGAGGTGATGTTTTATAAAGACCTACAGGAAAAATCAGGAATTAAAATGGAAGTCATTCGCCATGGAAAATATAAAAGTGCAGTAGAACCTTTTCTTGAAAATGAAATGAGCCCTGCAAATAGAGAACAAGTTACCGCTCTTTTAAATTCGATCTGGTCTTCTGTGACTAGTGATATTTCGAAAAGTAGAAACATATCTGTACAAGGTTTAAATGAAATTGCAGACGGACTACTAGCACGCACACCAGAAATGGCCAAAGCGGCAAAGATGATCGATGTAATTGCTTATGAAGATGTATATCACAATGACATCAAAAAGAGATTAAAAGTAGCCGCTGACAAAGAATATAATAAAATTTCTATTATTGACTACACTAAAAAGGTTTTAACAACATCAGAAACCGTTGAGGGTGAGAACCAAATTGCAATTATTTATGCACAAGGTGAAATTCAAAGTGGTGAAGGTGATGTAAACACAATTGGTGAAGGATCAATGCGTAGATCATTACAAGAAGCTAGAGAAAATAAAAAGGTAAAAGCAATCGTACTTCGTGTAGACAGTCCGGGTGGAAGCGCACTAACATCTGACTTAATCTGGAGAGAAGTCGAATTAACAAAAAAAGTAAAACCCGTAGTGGTTTCAATGGGTAATTACGCTGCATCTGGAGGATACTATATCGCCTGCAACGCATCAAAAATATTTGCTGAAAACAATACAATAACTGGATCGATTGGAGTATTTGGAATTTTACCTAATTTCAGCGAATTAAGTTCGAGAATTGGAATTCATGTAGAACAAGTGAATACTAATAAAAACTCAGCAGGATACAGTCCTTTTGTACCTTTAGACGAAAAATTCAAAGAGGTAACGTTAGAAGGAGTTGAGCACATCTATAAAACATTTGTAAACCATGTAGCTGAAGGAAGAAAAATGACATTCGAACAAGTGGATGCTATTGCTCAAGGGAGAGTTTGGTCTGGTTCAGAAGCTATAAAAATTGGTTTAGTTGATAAAATAGGTGGTTTAGATGCTGCAATTAAAGAAGCTGCTTTATTATCGAAAACGAAAAATTACAGCACACAGAACTATCCTGAATACAAGAAAGATTTCAACGACATGCTTTCTGGATTACCATTTATGAAAACAAAAGAATCATTCATTCAAGAGATTGGTGAAGAAAACTATAAGTTAATGCAGAAAGTAAAAAAGATGCAATCACAAAAAGGAATTCAAGCTTTAATGCCATTTGAAATTAGCATTCAATAATCACAGAACTATTCTAAAATTCAAATCCGCTACATCATTTTGTAGCGGATTTTTTTTATGTCATTTCAAAAATTACGGAAATCTAAAACCACCTCTAAATGCCTGTACGTCTTTATTTATGAAAATTTTAAAAGGCTACTATCGTTAAAATGCTATTTTTGTATTATTAATGATGTTAATTTCGTCATTACAATAATAAATAAATCAGAAAAAACATGCTTAAAACAACCCTAAAAATATTTGCAGGATTACTTCTATTAGTAGTGGCATCACTGTTTGCAATTCCCTACTTTTTTAAAGACCAAATCACGGCAAAAATAACTACAATTATCAATAGTAAAGTCGATGCTAATGTAAGCTTTAAAGATGCAAATTTGAGTCTGTTTAAAAATTTCCCCAATGCAAGCTTAACACTAGACAGTCTGCTAATTATTAACGAAGCTCCGTTTGCTGGAGACACTTTAGTTTCCCTAGGCGAACTAGACTTAAAAATGTCAGTTAAAGAACTTTTTAAGGATGCTAACGAGACTATGAATATTCAAGGAATAGCCACTAAGAATGGTGTTGTGAATATTTTATTTAACAAAGATGGCCTGGGTAACTATGATATCGCGATAAAAGATGACAAGCCAGCTACTGAGAGTAGCGATAGTAAGCTGTCACTAAATATTCAAAATTACAAAGTAGATAACTTAAGATTTAAATATTACGATGAATCCTCTAAAATCAAACTAGTACTTGACAGTATTAATCATGAAGGCACAGGAGATTTTGCTGCATCAAAATTAGATTTGGTTACTCAAACTACAACAAAGGTTTCACTTGATATGGACAAGGTGAACTACATGAAAAATGTAGCATTGACACTTGATGCTGTTTTGGGAATCGATTTAGAAAACAGCAAATACAGCTTTAAAGAAAATAAAGCACTCATTAATCAATTGCCTCTTGAATTTGATGGTTTTATCCAAATCGTAGAAGGCGGACAAGATTATGATTTAAAATTTAAAACACCTACCTCGTCGTTTAAAAACTTTTTGGGAGTGATTCCTGCAGCGTATGCATCTAGCTTAGACAACGTAAAAACGACAGGAGATTTTACTATTGTTGGTTTTACTAAAGGAAGATATTCTGACACTACTGTTCCTAAATTCAATATTGCTATTGCATCAAATAACGCTTCTTTTAAATATCCTGACTTGCCTAAATCAGTTCAAAATATTGTAATTGATACTAAAATTATCAATGAAACAGGTATTTTAAATGACACTTACGTAAACCTTGATAAGCTTTCTTTTAAAATTGATCAAGATGTTTTTAACGCTAAAGCAAAAATTACTAATGTCACTCAAAATGCTATTGTTGATGCGATGTTAAAAGGAACAGTTAATCTAGGAAACCTTTCACAAGCCTATCCTATTAAGTTAGACAAACCACTATCTGGAATTTTAAAGGCAGATGTTACTACAAAATTTGACATGCAATCTGTAGAGAATAGTCAATACCAAAATATTAATAATGCGGGAACAATGAGCTTATCTGGGTTTAAATATACTGATGAAAACGGAAAAGCTTTAAATATAAGTACAGCACTCGTACAATTCAATCCTAGTCAAGTTAACTTGAAACAATTTAACGCAGCTACGGGAAAAAGTGATATTAGTGTAACAGGAATTCTTGAGAATTTTTACGGATTCATCTTTAAAAACCAAGAGTTAAAAGGAAACTTTACCTTATTTTCTAACCAACTTGCAGTAAGCGACTTCATGACTACCGGAAGTACAACAGCGAGTACAGGAAATACTGCAAGCAAGACGGCGACCAAAACAACTCCACAAGCAACGGAAGCTATGAAAATTCCAGCTTTTTTAAATTGTACGCTTAGCGCGAAAGCCAATACTGTTTTATATGACAACTTAACACTAAAAGACGTCTCAGGAAAACTACTGGTAAAGGACGAAAAAGTAACCATGGAAAACGTAAAGACTTCTATTTTTGGAGGTAGCATAGGTTTGAACGGATCTGTTTCTACAAAAGGAAAAACGCCCGTATTTGACATGAATTTAGGACTGAATCAGGTAGACATAGCACAATCCTTTACCCAACTAGATATGCTTAAAAAACTAGCTCCTATTGCAGGTATCATCAATGGAAAATTGAACTCTACTATTAAATTAAATGGAAATCTAACAAATGACATGAGTCCAGATCTTAAAAGTTTGACTGGAGATTTATTAGGTCAGCTTTTATCGACTACCGTAAATGCTAGCAATTCAACTCTGTTGACAGCGCTGACTTCAAATATCAAATTTTTAGATTTGAGCAAGATTAACTTTAATGATTTAAAAGCAGCGATTACTTTTAAAGACGGTCAAGTTAACGTACGCCCGTTTGATATTAAATACAAAGACATTAAAGCAACCGTTGGTGGTACGCACGGTTTTGACCAAACTATGAATTACAGTTTGAAATTTGATGTACCAGCTAAATATTTAGGATCAGATGCTAATGCGCTCATAGCAAAATTAACACCTACAGATGCCGCCAAGTTAGAAAACATTCCGATTAATGCATTAATGACGGGAAGCTTTACAAACCCAAAAATCTCTACTGATCTTAAAACAGCAGTAACTAATTTGACGAATCAATTGATTCAACAACAAAAAGCAGAATTAATCAGCAAAGGGACATCAAAATTAACCGACCTTATCAATAAGAATAAAAAACCAGGAGACACGACTAAGACAGTGGTTCCTACCACAAAGGCTGAAGTACAGGAACAAGCAAAAGTTGAAGTGAAAAAACAAGCTACAAGTTTACTAAAAGGACTATTGAATAAAAAGAAAACCACGACTCCTGCAGCGACAACTCCACCAGCTACAGAAACGGAACAGAATCCGTAGTGTGACAGTATGAAACGTTTATAAAAAAGGGATGCCCAATTAGCTAATTGTGCATCCCTTTTTTTATATGATTTTTAGATAATAATTGTGGTATAGTACAAGGCCGCGTGAGGGATAGTAGCGGCATCCTTTTTATCTTGTTTTCAAGAAAAAAAGATACAGCGGATAGACCGACCTTAAATAAAATTAGAATAAATTTTATCTAAGGTCACGCCCAAAAACAATATACTTTTATACTTCAATGCGCACTACATAGCCTTCAGAACTGCGAATATTGAAAACAGTTCCATCTTCAAATATTAGGTACTGCCCTTTTATACCCGTTAATTTACCTTGAAAACTCGGCGTTTTATCGAGACTTAAGCTTTTTACCTTTGTAGGATATTCAAGCACAGGATACTGCATGCGGTATAGATCATTTTTATCTAGATGAAAATATTCCTTGGCTTCTTCAGGAATTAAGTTTTCTAGCGTTGCTCTTTCGGCAATTAGGTCGGCTGGGGGAACATCATTAGTTAACATTTTGCGCCAATTTGTTTTGTCGGCGTAATGATTTTTTAAAGCCACCTCAGTGATTCCGGCAAGATAACGGTTGGGAACTTCTAGAATAGCAATTGCCTCATTTGCCCCTTGATCGATCCATCTCGTAGGCATTTGCGTACCACGAGTAACACCAACTTTCACCTCGCTAGAAAGCGCTAGATACACAATATGTGGTTGCAATTGTACTCTTTTTTCATACTCTAAATCGCGGTCTTCAATTTCTAAATGCGCAGTACTTAACTCCGGCTTCATTATCCAATCCCCAACAGCAGCGCTAGAATAGAAACAGTCATAACAAAAACCTTGACGAAAAATCTTTTTCTTTTTACCGCAATTTAAACACTGATATCCCAAAAAATCTATCGAAATATCTTTGCCTAATAATTGGTTTACGTTTAAAAAACTGTCTTCAAAAACCAAGTAGTATTGAATAGGGTCTCCGTATTCAGTTTGCATTTTGGTCAGTACGCCTTCGTATTGCATTTAGTTTACTCTTTAAAGTTTGATTTTTAACAAAAAATGTTATTTTTGGTAAAGTTATCATTCGTAACGCATAATTCATAACTCCTAATTTAAAAAATGCCACTAACCATTATTAATTCATTCGCTTCTTGGGTTCTAAAACAACGAATCCACCAAATTGAGCTCTTCTTAAAATACCCTAATGAGGTACAAGAGGAATTACTAATGAATTTGCTTACCTCAGCAAAAGATACGGTTATGGGACGTGATTATGATTATGCCTCTATAAAGTCTTACGCTACATTTGCAGAGCGAGTACCTATAGTTGCTTATGAGGACATTCACCCTTTAATTGAGCGTACCCGTAGTGGAGAGCAAAACTTGTTCTGGAATTCGCCAATAAAATGGTTTGCCAAATCTAGCGGTACAACAAACGCAAAAAGTAAATTTATCCCCGTAAGTAGCAGCGCGCTTGAAGATTGCCACTATAAAGGGAGTAAGGATTTATTATGTATGTATTTAAACAATAATGAAAATTCAGAATTGTTTACAGGTAAGAGTTTGCGTCTAGGTGGAAGCTCCCAAATATACGAAAACAACAATACCTCTTTTGGAGATTTATCAGCTATATTGATTGAAAACATGCCTATCTGGGCAGAGTTTAGCAGCACACCAAGTAGTAAAATATCATTGATGAGCGAATGGGAGTCAAAAATGGCCGCCATTATTAACGAGACCAAGAAAGAGAATGTGACTAGTTTTGCTGGAGTTCCTTCATGGATGTTGGTTTTAATGAACCGCATGATTGAAGAAACTGGAAAAACAGATCTATTTGAAGTATGGCCAAACTTAGAAGTGTATTTTCACGGAGGAGTGAATTTTGAACCCTACCGCGAACAATATCAAAAAATACTTCCTAAGAAAGAATTTAAATATTACGAAATATACAATGCCTCTGAAGGCTTCTTTGCCATTCAAGATTTGAATTATTCTAGTGATTTATTATTAATGCTAGACTATGGTATCTTTTACGAATTCATAGCAATGGACACTTTTGATACGCCAAACCAAAAAGTTGTTCGCCTTGCTGATGTAGAATTGTTTAAAAACTACGCTATTGTTATTACTACAAATTCAGGATTATGGCGTTATTTAATAGGAGACACTGTTCGTTTTACCTCTTTGAGCCCTTATAGAATTAGAGTTACGGGACGAACAAAACACCATATTAATGTTTTTGGAGAAGAGTTAATGGTCGAAAATACTGATCAGGCTATAGCCAAAGCATGTAGAGAAACGAACACCGAAGTAGTCGATTACACCGTTGCACCCGTTTTTATGGAAGGCAAGGAAAAAGGCGCACACGAGTGGATGATCGAATTCAAGAAAGCTCCTGAAAATATAGAGGCTTTTCATAAAATACTGGATGAAACGCTACAAACACTCAATTCTGATTACGAGGCGAAGCGCACCAATAATATGACATTAAATCCATTGATTATAAATATAGCACGCCAAAATTTGTTTTACGATTGGTTAAAAGATCGAGACAAATTAGGTGGCCAACATAAAATTCCTAGACTGTCTAATCAAAGAGATTACTTAGAACAATTGAAAGAAATGCAAGTTAGAGTAGCACTTTAACCACATGCATACCTCTAAAATAGTATCCGTTAAAAACAAAAAAGCCTTAGCTCTAACAAAGAACTAAGGCTATTTTTATATGCTTACAGTGGTGCTACTCCATCATCATGTCAATATGCCTGTCATGATACCCTAATAGATACAATACACCATCTAAGCCTAAGCTTGAAATAGATGTCGAAGCACTTTCTTTGACTGTAGGTTTGGCATGAAAAGCGATTCCAAGACCAGCTAAATTCAGCATTGGTAAATCATTGGCTCCATCTCCTACTGCAATTGTCTGATTGATATGTACCCCTTCTTTATCTGCGATTAATTGCAAGAGTTCTGCCTTCTTCTTACCATCTACAATTTCTCCTAAATATTTCCCTGTTAGCTTGCCATCGATTATTTCTAATTCGTTAGCGTGCACATAATCAATACCCAATTCTTTTTGTAAATACTTACCAAAATAAGTAAATCCTCCAGAAAGTATCGCGGTTTTATAACCGTAATACTTTAACGCTTTCATCAAGCGATGTGCTCCTTGTGTAATAGGTAAATTCTCCGCTACCTTTTGTAATACTTCTTCACTCAGTCCTTCAAGTAATGCCATACGTTGTTTAAAACTTTCGCTAAAATCAATTTCGCCATTCATTGCCGATTCTGTTATTGCTCTTACCTGCTCTCCTACTCCTGCAAGATCAGCTAGTTCATCGATAACCTCTGTTTGAATCAAAGTAGAGTCCATATCAAAACAAACTAAGCGTCTGTTCCTGCGATAAATCCCGTCCTCTTGAAATGAGATATCAACGTCTAACGTTCTCGAAATCTCCATGAATTTAGCCGTGATTAAGGTCTTATTTAATATCTCTCCCGATACAGATAACTGCACACAAGAACGAGGATACATTCCTTTATCGATAATTGAAACTCTACCTGTTAACCTTTTAATGGCGTAGATATTTAAATTTTGGTCTGATAAAATTTGAGTCACTGCAGCCATTTGTCCAGCGGCAAGCGTCTCACCTAGAATATTGACAATGTACCTTTTTTTAGACTGTCCTCTAACCCAATGTTCATAGTCATCAATAGAAATTGGCGTGAACTTCACCTTTATTTCTAACTCGTAGGCTTTAAACAATAAATCTTTTAAAATAGGTGCCGATGACGAGCCAGCTTTAATTTCGAATAAAATCCCTAATGATAATGTATCATGGATATCAGCCTGACCTATATCTAATATAGTCGCTTCATAATTGGCCAAAATCGAAGTTAAACCCGCAGTCACTCCCGGTTTATCCTGACCGGAAACTTTTAATAAAATAATCTCTTTGTCTTCTAGAGTCATGATAATATACTTTGAGCAAACAAAAATCGGGATTCTAAAACTTATAAAGAAAGGATACTCTCTATTTTTTAAAACAATAACAAATACGATAATTTAGACCAAAAAAAACCTGTTCAAATCAATGAACAGGTTTATATTTTTAGGAAAAATGCAATTTTTAAGATGCAATCTCCAATCGTTTCAATAAGTTTTTATTCAACGTTTCCTCAGCGTATGCTCTATCGATTTCTAATTTCTTATTATCTGAACTCGGCAATTCGTACATCGCGTCAGTTAAAATTGCTTCACATAATGAGCGCAATCCACGAGCACCTAACTTATACTCTAATGCTTTATCAACAATAAAGTCTAATGCCTCATCAGTGATTGAGAACTCCACCTCATCCATCAAAAACAATTTTTGATACTGCTTGATTAAAGCATTTTTAGGCGTAGTCAAAATCGAACGCAATGTTTCTCTATCTAATGGATCCATATGTGTAAGCACAGGTAAACGACCAATGATTTCAGGAATCAATCCAAAATCTTTGATATCCTTAGGAATAATGTACTGTAATAAATTATCCTTATCGATATTGTCTGTATTTTTTGAAGTAGAATACCCTACCGCTTGACGGTTCAAACGTTTCGAAATAATTCTTTCGATTCCGTCAAAAGCTCCACCAGCAATAAACAAGATGTTTTGTGTATTTACCTCAACAAATTTTTGGTCTGGGTGTTTACGTCCTCCTTTTGGTGGCACATTTACAACCGTTCCTTCTAGTAATTTAAGTAATGCTTGTTGCACACCTTCACCAGATACATCACGTGTAATTGATGGGTTGTCACTCTTACGAGCAATTTTATCAATTTCGTCAATAAATACGATTCCGCGTTCTGCTTTTGTAACATCATAATCAGCAGCTTGTAATAGCCGCGTTAAGATACTCTCAACATCCTCTCCTACATAACCAGCTTCTGTTAATACGGTAGCATCAACAATAGCAAGAGGCACGTCTAACATTTTTGCAATGGTCTTAGCAACTAATGTTTTTCCTGTCCCTGTTTGCCCTACCATGATGATATTACTTTTTTCAATCTCTACTTCGTCGTCTTGTTGCTGTTGCATTAAACGCTTGTAGTGATTGTAAACCGCAACCGACATCACTTTTTTAGTTTGGTCTTGCCCAATAACGTATTGATCTAGAAAAGCTCTAATTTCTTTCGGCTTTTTCAAAATTAAATCACCGACAAGATTCGTACTTCCTGATGCTTTTAATTCCTCTAAAACAATTCCGTGTGCTTGCTCGATACATTTATCACATATGTGTGCATCGATACCCGCTATTAATAAATTAGTTTCTGGCTTCTTTCTTCCACAAAACGAACATTCTAATTTTTCTTTCGCCATCTTTTTTTGTTTAAAGCTTAAAATGTTTAAAGTTTAAAGTTACCGCAGCAACTTTAAACTTTAAACCTTAAACTTGTAACTATATTTTTATCCTCTTCTCAAAACCTCATCAATCATTCCGTATTCCTTAGCCTCATCAGCTTTCATCCAGTAATCGCGCTCACTATCAGCGTGTACTTTATCAAATGTTTGTCCTGAGTGGTGTGAAATGATGTTGTATAATTCATCTTTTAATTTCAACATTTCGCGTAAGTTGATTTCCATATCAGTAGCCACACCTTGTGCTCCTCCTGATGGTTGGTGAATCATTACTCTTGAATGAGGTAATGCTGAGCGTTTTCCTTCTGCTCCTGCACATAACAATACTGCTCCCATAGAAGCGGCCATACCTGTACAAATTGTAGCTACGTCTGGCTTAATGTATTGCATAGTATCATATATTCCTAAACCTGCATAAACGCTTCCTCCTGGTGAGTTCAAGTAAATTTGGATATCCTTAGAAGCATCAGCGCTTTCTAAGAATAACAATTGTGCTTGTACAATGTTTGCGATTTGGTCGTCGATTCCTGTTCCTAAAAAGATAATTCTATCCATCATCAATCTAGAGAAAACATCTAGTTGAGAAATGTTTAATTGACGTTCTTCAATAATATAAGGAGTCATATTTGTAGGGTTCATAGCCGCAACGATTTTATCGTAATACATGGCATTTACTCCTTGATGCTTTGTAGCAAACTTTTTAAATTCTTTACCGTAGTTCATGTGTATGTGTTCTAAGTTGTACTTTATTGTCTAATTATATTGTATCTATTGCAAAGGTCGTTCCTATTTACAGATATGCCAATATGTCTTAATTTTTTTAGCCCAGATTGTAGTTTAAGCCTTTTTGAAAGCTGTTTTTTGATTTTGTAATTAGAGCAAAGCGACTAAAGGAAGCTCTTACAATAATAGTATAAAATCTTAACAGATAAAAAAACTTGCAACAAAAATCTGGACCCGATAACCATCGGGAGCTCCCAAATTATAAATAACAAAAGAGCGCCAAAAATAAATTTCTGACGCTCAAATATAACTATTTTTTATTGTTTACTCTTTGTAATCAAATCATAAAATTTTAATAATCTCTCGCACAATTAAGGCATTTGATATTGAAATTTACAAGTTGACAACTCCAAATTTATTCTCCGTAAGACGCAGCGATAAATTCATCGTAAGTAACTTCTTTAGTTGTAGGGTTTGCTTTTTCTTTAAACAATTCCAATAACTTCTCTGCAACCACTTGGTCAGAAAGTCTTTTCACTTCGTCTTGGTTAGACAAAACTCTCGCTACAATTCCTTGAACTTCTTCATCAGTAGGATTTGCTTGTCCGAATTGTGCCATTTGCTGACGGATATTTTTTGTAGTGAATGTTTTTAAGTCTTCAAAAGTGATTTTGATGTCAGATTGAGCCATAGCTCTACCTTCGATTAATTGAAAACGCAATCCTTTTTCAGAACGCTCGTATTCAACCTCAGCCTCTTCTGGAGTCATTTTTTTCTCACCTACAGTTTGTAACCATTTTTTCAAAAATGCAGCAGGCAGTTCAAATTTAGTGCTCTCAATTAAGAACTCAGTAACATCACCTAATAATTTTTGATCCGCTTGAGTTGCAAATTGGTTCTCAGCATCTTCTTTAATTTTTGCTTTCAATTCGTCAAGTGAAGCAACTTTACCTTCACCAAACAATTTATCAAACAATTCTTGATTTAATTCAGCTGGCTCAGCTGTGTTGATTCCTTCGATAGTGAAGTTTACATCAACCTCTAAACCGTGAACATCATCATGTTCTACTTTCATAACGTCCATCAATTGGTGGTCGTCATTAAATAAACCTTTTGTATTTACAGTAACAACATCACCTACTTTTTTACCTACAAAAAGGTTAAAAGTTGCTTCATCTTTAAAAAGTTCAGCATTGATTGTAGTTGCATTATTAATTCCTTTTTCTTCGTTAGAGAATGTCCCCGTAACATCAGATTCAGCAGTAACAGCTTCTTGAGGAATTGCAGTACCAAATTGTTTTTGGATACGCGCTACTTGATCATCAATTAATTTATCATCAGCAGTAACAACATATTTTACGATATCGTTTTTAGCTTCTAAGTCTAAAGTAAAGTCAGGAACCAATCCAATTTCGTACTCAAAAGTCAACTCTTCAGCATCCCAATCAAAGTTTTCGTTCACTTTAGGAAGCGGAGTTCCAAGAAGGTTTAATCTTTCAGCTTGAATGAAACGCTCTAGAGCTAGATCAACAACTTTCTTAACTTCCTCTTCTTTAATCCCTCTACCGTATTGTTTAGCAACAAGATCTTTAGGAACTTGTCCTTTTCTAAAACCTTTTACAGTTGCAAGAGGCATTTTTTCGTTTATTCTTTTTGCTACTTGACCTTTATAATCCATGTTCACAACTGTCATTACAATTGTTTCATTAACAGCGTCTATTGCTACTCTTTTGATATCCATCTTGTTCTTTAATTTACATTATAAATTCGGAATGCAAAATTATAAAATTTTTCCAAGCCAACCAAGCTTTTTTATGCACCATCATTTTGCTTGCCATCCCCATTAAAAGCAAGTGCAAATAAGCAGTTTAAAATAAAAATAAAACTTCAATTTTGGGCGTGACCGCAAGGGTCAGGCTGTACGTTCCCGCTTTTATTTTTCACCCTACGGGATAAAACAATAAAGAGCTCCACTGCCATCCTTCACGCAATAGGACCGTAAGTACTATTTTGAATCATCCTATCACGATAATACGAAAGAAAACAATTATAGTACAAAAGTAAAAGTGAAACAAGTTGTGTATATTTGATGATATGTAGTAGTTATGGTGCATTTACATAACTGAAACTAAAAGTTAATGAAAACAGAAAAAATAGGAGCATATAAATCTCAAGACAAAAAAAAAGGGATTGACTTTATTTTTGAAGGCGAAATTCGGTTTGGGCCGACTTACTATAAAGTAAAATTAAACGGACAATTACTCGAAAACAGAATATTTGGATTTGAATTTAAATGGCATCCGAACTCAACTTTTTTGGCACTGCAAGAATGGTTAACTATAGACTACCAAAAAGGTCCTTTAACTGCATTGACTTTAATTGACCTTCAAAAGGGTAAATTCGCAAAGATTTCTACTGCCGAAAAAGGCTTCATAAAACCTATTAAGTTTGAAGATGACCTCATAATTTTTGAAAAAGAATATTTAGCTAATGGAAAAATCGTAGAATACGCAATAAAACTAGACGAAATAAAAATTTGGGAATAAAAAATGCACTATAACTACCATTTTGAGCTTGCTGAAATTTAGTGGAATTATCGTTTCGCATCAAGTTTTATTGGAGCCGAAAATTAAGCGCTAAAGTACAAAACCTTAGTAGAAATTAGCCTGAAAAAAAAAATGAAATTATGAATAAAAAATGAAATCAAACATAAAAATTCTACCATTTCTACTTGTAATGGTTTTAAATCTTCTTGTTGGAATATTATTTTGGTTAATTTTTGTAAAAGCAGGTGAGAGAATATTGGAATATGCATTCTGGACCAATGATACATTCATTTTACTTCTCATAATTTTTCTTCAAATATTTGCTTTGAGCTTAATTTCTCAGCTGAAAACCATAATACTTAAAAAAGATAAAATCATTTTTAAAAACCTGATATTTCCATTTCTAAAAAAAGAAAGACTATTTAGTTATTATGATTTTTCGAAAATTGTAGACGAATATTCTAAATCAGGTTTGCACGAATCTTTGTGGTTATTTAAAAATGGAAAATTGGAAAATCAAATTTCAAGCTTTTATTATTCAAACTATAAAAAACTTAAATTTGAGATAAAGGTCCAACATAAAGGAAAATTAAAAATAAATATTTTGAAACAAATCTATTATAAACTTGGCGGAAAATTATGACTGCCATTGACACACGTCCTGCGCCATCTGCAAGTTAAGCGGAATTACTATTTCGCATCAGGTTTTCATAAAGCCTAAAATATATTTATGCGAAAGTCATAAACAGTACAAGGCACGGAAACCTAGCTGATTTCGACTTCATTAATAAGAAGAGTCAAAATAAAACGGCCAGTCGTAAATAATACTTTAATTTTGTTCTTTCCAAAAATTAAATTCCAGAACAAAAGAACATCCTAATGAAACCCTTAAAAAACGTTCTTCCTATAATTGTTATCGCTCAATTTTGTTGCACCTCCTTGTGGTTTGCTAGCAATGCTGTTATGAGTGATTTAGTAATGCATTTTAACCTTAACCCGAGTGTTGTTAGTTACTTGACTTCAGCGGTACAATTTGGCTTCATCTTAGGAACATTAGTCTTTGCCCTACTCGCAATAGCCGATCGTTTCTCACCCTCAAAAGTGTTTTTGCTCAGTGCTTTGCTAGGCGCTGCATGCAACCTTGGGATTTTATGGGATGGAAATAACCTCGCAAGCATGTTGACCATTCGGTTTCTAACTGGTTTTTTCCTAGCCGGAATCTATCCTGTAGGAATGAAAATTGCCGCCGATTATTTCGAAAAAGGACTAGGAAAATCGCTTGGGTTTTTAGTTGGCGCGCTCGTTTTAGGAACCGCTTTTCCGCATTTTCTTAAAGGGATGACCTCTGGTTTGCCTTGGGAACTTGTCATTCTCTGCACTGCCGGACTCGCCATTTTAGGTGGATTGATGATGGTGGTTTTAGTTCCTGACGGTCCTTTTAGAAAACCGAGTCAAGGAGTCAACATCAAAGCCTTCTTTGGAATTTTCGAAAATAGAAACTTACGTACCGCTGCTTTTGGTTACTTTGGTCATATGTGGGAACTCTATACTTTCTGGGCTTTTGTCCCATTAATGCTAATCACCTACACCAATCTCCATCCTGAAAGTCAATTTAATATTCCTATTTTATCTTTTGTTATTATTGGTATTGGCGGACTTGCTTGTGTACTGAGTGGTTATTTATCTGAAAGTTTTGGGATTAAAAAAATAGCGACCATTGCTTTACTACTATCTTGTATTTGTTGTCTTGTATCGCCACTATTATTCATCCAACCTTCGGCTATACTATTTATTACTTTCTTACTATTCTGGGGAATGGCTGTAGTTGCCGATTCTCCTTTACTCTCTACCCTCGTAGCACAAAATGCTCCCGCCGAAGTAAAAGGAACTGCCCTAACGCTGGTAAACAGCATTGGCTTTGCTATCACAATCATTAGCATACAATTAATCAGTTCGTTGCAATTGTTCACTAACAGCAGTCTGATTTTCTCTTGTTTGGCTATTGGTCCTATCTTTGGATTATTGGCTTTACGCCAAAAAAATTAGTGCAAGTGAAAAAAATATATACATTTGTTTTAAATTAATACCCGTCAATTGATCAAACATCTAAAATATCTTATTGCGCTCCTTCTTGCTTTTGGCTTGATGGTGAACGATGATGCATTAGTTTCTTCTATTAATTCAGTTGAATATTACCAATTTTCAAATGCAATTGTAAGTAACGATGCAAAAACGGCTCGCTCAAAAACAGTCTTTTTCAAGCAAATTTCAGCGGCACAATCCGTATTTTCTATTCCGCTTACGTACCTTCAATTTGCAATCAGTTACAGCCTTAGCGTTCCGGGAATTTTAAAAACCAGAACCCAACTGTTTCAAAAAATCACTTCATTTATTGCCCAAAATCTATTTTTAAACGAGACTAATACTGCTCGTAACGCACACACTAGTTTATACATAGCTTAGAAATCTTCTAGGTATTTATGCTTTCTATAGCATAACGATGCTATCAAATGTTTCATCATTTATCAATTACATCATGTATAAACAAAAAAACAAATCGCGTTTAGAGCAATCTAAGCACCCTATTCTTTGGGCTAAAAGAAAGATTATGGTAATCATAACCGCTTTTATGATCGGAATGGCATCCGGAATGAATGTCGGCGACAGTTTGCCACGCCAAAAACAAAATCAAACGGAACAACAAGACAAAAAAGATTGATTAAACAGCTGTAAGACTTAATATCAATACTGAAATGATATCTTTGGGTTGCACTAAAAACCGCAACATGACCCATTTTCCAGTAACCAGCACCACACTCTCTGCAACTGCACTTGGACAATTCGCTATCGAAAAATACAATTTGAGTCCGAATGCAACTTGCAAATTGTTTAGAACAGGCATCAACCATACCTATTTTATTACTGATAAGGGACATAAATATGTGCTGAGAGTGTACTGCTACAACTGGCGATCTAAGGAAGAAATTGAAACTGAAATGGATTTGTTGTTACTTTTAAAACAAAATAATATTGGCATCTCATACCCTATTGCTGATCGAAACAAACAGTTTATCCAAGATATAAATGCTCCCGAAGGATTGCGTCATGCGGTACTTTTTTCTTTTGCCGAAGGCGGAAAAATGCGGTTTATGAATGAAGCCACCTGCTTTAAAATTGGCGTGCTCATGGGGCAATTACATCAAATAACAGTGGATACAACTTGTAACCGAATTGCTTATAATTCTGAAAGTTTAGTACGAAAACCTTACACGCAAGCGTTACAGCATTTTCCAATAAAGAATCCAGAAATGCAATACTTAAAAACTGTTTGCGATCGCATAACGCAAACTTTTGAAAGTATCGATCATTCTAAGTTTGCTACAGGAATTGTTCATTTGGATATTTGGTACGACAACATGAGCATCACTGAGGAGAACCAAATCACAATTTTTGATTTTGATTTTTGTGGCAACGGATCGCTTATTCTAGACGTAGCCTATTTTTGCAAACAGTTGTTTCATATAGAAAACAATAAAGCAGAATACGAGAGGAAAAAAGAACAATTCTTAAAAGGCTACCAAAGCATTCGTTCATTAACTGTTGAAGAATTACAATTAATTCCTGAAGCTGGAGCTGCTATTTGGATTTTTTATCTTGGTGTTCAATCGCAACGATTTGATTGGTCGAATGTTTTTTTGACCGAAAACTATTTAAAATTAATGTACGTAGCCCGATTAAAATCTTGGTTGGATTACTATAATGTTTTTTCAAACTAAGAGTAGAAAAACGTATATTTTATTTAATTATCATTAGTTTTCATTACTTAAAGTTATTAGATCACCCAGCTGAATGTTTCCTAAATTTTTAGCAATTACATTTTGACCAAAAATGACATTCTTCCCTGATCTCTTATATTTTGATAGCGTAAACAAAGGCTCTTTACCTGCAATTACTCCTTTTTCTGGATCGACCGTGGTAAGAACGCAACGTTCACAAGCATTTGTTCCAAAAAATGATACTGATCCAATTTTGAAATGCTTGAATGTTTCTTCTTGATATGCCGTTCCACCTGTGAAAACAAAATTTGGTCGGAAACGCTTAATTGTTATTGGTGCAGACATTCGAGCATTTAAATCATCTAACGATAACTGACCAATAATTAAGTATGGGTATCCATCGGAGAAAGAAGTAATATCATTAGCTGTCAAGGCAAATTTGGGATCAACCTTTCGAGCACTGTCCTCAGGCATGTATACCAATCGTACCTTTCGATTTAAAATAGCTGAAAACCATTCTGAAACCGTTGTATCCACTTCATAGGATTCAATACTATCTTCCCAAACTACCGCCGTTAGTTTTTCATCATCAAGATTAAATTTTGGAAACAAAGGAACTTCTACCCTTTCACCCTCATGTGATTTGTGCGTGATTTGTAAATAATCACCATTAATCGCTGTGTTAAATAAGGCTAATTTTGGTGTCGTTCTTTGTGATAAAAACACTCCATCCTCATCTACTAACATCCATCGGCGATCGTGCTCTAAACCACGGTGCAAAACAGTAGCAGCGTCAAGACTGATTCCGCCTAAAGATTTTATTGGATAGATCCAAATTTCTGAAAGTTGTAGCATAGGTTCTTTAATTTTTTGCTCAAATTTACAAAAAAGTGATTGTCAAACAAGCAAAAAAAAACCTCGAAAACAGTTCGTTTTCGAGGCATATCTTTAATCTGCAATAGGTATGTTGTAAAAACACACATCTTTTACTGACGAATTATTTTTAATTAAAAAAACCGTTCTAGCGTAATAGAATTTTGTAGCCCGTAGCGGAATCGAACCGCTCTTACATGGATGAAAACCATGCGTCCTAACCGATAGACGAACGGGCCATTATCACCTTTAAACAGTGAACTTTTTTGTGCTTTTCAGAATTGTAGCCCGTAGCGGAATCGAACCGCTCTTACATGGATGAAAACCATGCGTCCTAACCGATAGACGAACGGGCCTTGCTTTTCTATTGCGGGTGCAAAAGTAGCACTATTTTTCAGTTGTGCAAGCAATTTTTTAAAGAGAATGTAAAATTAATTACACCCTCATTAAAAAATTAATTCTAAATAATTAATAACTAGACTATAGCATTAAAAACTTAATTCAATATTTTTTTACTACGAAACTGCATTTTAATAGAAAGCAGCTTTTTTCTGATAGTAATTCAACTTATAACTAACTACAATTTTAAATTTCGCAATCTAAGTGCATTTGCAATTACAGAAACTGAACTGAAACTCATGGCCAAAGCGGCAATCATTGGCGATAATAATAATCCAAAGAATGGATATAAAATTCCGGCTGCAACTGGGATTCCGATCACGTTGTAGAAAAATGCGAAGAATAAATTCTGATTGATATTTTTCATCACGGCATGACTCAATTTTTGTGCTTTTACAATTCCTTGCAAATCTCCTTTAACCAAAGTGATTTTTGCACTTTCAATAGCAGCGTCAGATCCCGTTCCCATTGCAATTCCTACATTGGCTTGAGCCAAAGCTGGCGAATCATTGATTCCGTCACCAGCCATAGCAACAATCTTACCTTCTGCTTGCAAACGTTTAATTTCGTTCAATTTATCTGCTGGTAAACAACCTGCAATAAAAGAGGTCAAATGCAATTCATCGGCCACAGCTTTAGCGGTATTTTCGTTATCACCAGTAAGCATAATGACTTCAACTCCTTGTGCCATCAATTCTTTAATCGCATTTGCACTAGTGGCTTTGATGGCATCTTTGATCGTTACAAACCCAACTGCGATCTCATCAACTGAAATGTAAGAAACTGTTTTTCCTAGTTTTTGCTCTGCTATGATTTCGTTTTCAAGTTTTGCATCGATTTGAGCATTCACTTGATCCATTAATTTTTTGTTTCCTAAAGCTACTTTTTTACCCGCAACAGTTCCCAAAACTCCTTTTCCGGTAATCGAATCAAAATCATTTACTTCCGTTAAGGTTGTGTTTTTCGCTTTCGCAAAATCGACTACGGCTTGCGCCAAAGGGTGCTCGCTATATTGATTTAGTGAAGCAATCATTTGCAGCAACTCTTGCTCATTCTTTTGCGTAGCATACACTTTATCCACAGAAGGTTTTCCTTCTGTAATGGTTCCTGTTTTATCAGTAATCAAGACATCTACCTTATTCATAGCTTCAAGCGCCTCAGCATTTTTAATCAAAACACCAGATTGCGCTCCTTTCCCTACTCCTACCATAACCGACATGGGTGTAGCCAGACCTAATGCACACGGACAAGCAATAATCAACACCGCAATAGCATTTATGAATCCGTAAACCAAAGCAGGATCAGGTCCGAAGATTGCCCAAATGAAGAATGTGATTACTGAAACCCCTACTACAATTGGTACAAAATACTTCGCAATTCTATCCGCTAATTTTTGAATTGGCGCTCTAGAACGGCTGGCATCTGTAACCATTTGTACGATTTGCGAAAGTAAGGTATCAGAACCTATTTTTTCTGCCACCATCACAAACGATTTGGTTCCGTTAATCGTTCCTGAGATCACCGAGTCATCAACCGCTTTATCAACAGGAATAGGTTCTCCAGAAATCATCGATTCATCAATAGTCGTTTCGCCTTTGGTAATTTTTCCGTCAACTGGAATTTTATCACCTGGTTTTACACGCAATAAATCGCCCTTTTTAATATCATGGATGGAGATTTTTTTATCTACTCCGTCCACCACAATTGTTGCTTCAGTCGGCGCTAGTTTCATCAATTCCTTAATCGCGCCACTGGTTCTACTGTGTGCTCTTGCTTCTAACAATTGTCCAAGTAAAACTAAAGTCAGAATTACTGTGGCAGCTTCAAAGTAGAGATGCACTGTTCCATCTTCGGTTTTGAATTCCGCCGGAAATAATTCTGGAAAGAATAATCCAAAAACACTAAACAGAAACGCAACACCAGAACCAATTCCGATAAGGGTAAACATGTTTAGATTCCAAGTGATTACGGATTTATAGGCACGAACAAAAAACATGCTACATGCATAAAAAACTACGGGAAGTGACAGCGCAAATTGCACCCAATTCCATGTTTCCATATCAAAGATTTTCATCAAAGGATTATTGGAAATCATTTCTGACATCGCGATGATAAAAATGGGTAATGTAAAGGCGATCGAAATTTTCATTTTACGCCATAAATCATTGTAAGTTTTATTGTCTTCGCTTTCGTCTGGCTCTACAGGCACTAAGTCCATTCCACAAATTGGGCAATCACCAGGTCCGTTTTCAATAATTTCGGGGTGCATCGGGCATGTATATTGCTGTCTTTGATTCAGCACAGGTTGTTGCACTAAATCCATTCCGCATACTGGACAATCTCCTGCCTCATCGTATACTTTATCTCCTTCGCAGTGCATTGGGCAATAATATTTGCCCGGCTCTGCAGCCTGAGAATGTGTAGCGCTATGATCGTGATTGTGTGGTGCTGTAGATGCGCAACATGATTTTTTTTCAACTTCAGTGACAGCGCCTTCTTGATCTTTTTCTAGAGGTACTAAATCCATTCCGCAAATTGGGCATTTGCCAGGTTCGTTTTCAACAATTTCGGGATGCATCGGGCAGGTATATTGTTGTTTTTGATCAGGAATAGGTTGTTGTACTAAATGCATTCCACACACAGGACAATCTCCTGCCTCATCGTACACTTTATCTCCATCACAATGCATTGGGCAATAATATATACCCGGCTCTGCAGCGTGAGAATGTGTAGCGCTATGATCGTGATCATGATTTTGTGGTGTTGCAGATGCGCAACATGATTTTTTTTCAACCTCCGGAATAGCAGCTGTATCGTCGCCTTCCATTTTTATGGTATAATTGCCCAAAGCGGCTAGTGCTGTTGCAAAAGTCGTGGTTGGGATATGATTTTCCATGGTGATCACCGCTTCTTTATTCTCAAGTGAGACAGTCGCTTGAACACCTTCTATTTCGTTTAATGCTTTTTCTACTTTTTTACGGCAGCCATCGCAGGACATTCCGTCAATTATATAGGTATGTTTCATAATGTGGCTCTTTTAATATTGCTATACAAAGATCCGAATACTAAACCTCATCTTCATTACACAATTATGGAAGACATTTGCATCATTTATAAAGCATCGATTTGCTTGCGGTCTTTATCTTTCAATTTTTTGAAATGCGTTGGTGTTAAACCTGTTACCTTTTTGAATTGATTACTTAAATGTGCCACGCTACTGTAGTTTAATTGTTCTGCTATTTGGCCTAAACTCAACTCATCGTAATCTAATAATTCTTTAGCTCTTTCTATTTTCTGAGCAATAAAATAATGCTCGATCGTCATACTTTCAACCTCAGAGAAAAGTTTACTCAAAGCACTATAATCCTGACCTAATTCCTCTGAGAGATAAGTAGAAAAATTCACCTTTAACTTATCATTTTGATGGTGTACCAAATCAATGATTCTATTCTTAATCTTTTCGATTGTTTGTGTTGTTTTGTCTTCTAGCAGTTCAAAACCAAGCAAATCCAACGCTGCAGCTAAACCCTGTTTCTCCACATGTAAAAGCGTTCTTGACAAAGTAGCTTCTCCCAAAGTCAATCCCACCAATGGCAGTTTTAAATTTTCGAATGCCTTTGTTACTGCCATTTCACAGCGATTGCAAACCATATTTTTTATGTATACTTTCATTAAAACAACGCGTTTATTTTATATTAAAAACAGCATTCGAACCTCATCAATTATTTTATTCAAATCAAACCAGTTTACATTTTCATTCCGGCCATAGGATCTTTTCCTTTTCGAAATTCAAACTCACTGTTAACAGCGTAAGCTCCAGTGATTACTATTTTAGCTTCGGGATCTAGATCTGAAACAAGTTCTACCATTCCATTAGATTCAGTCCCCAAGGTAACCTTTATATTTTTGAAAACACCTTTACTTTTTTCCACCCAAATCGAACTCCCATTTTGGTCTCTAATCACTGCGTCTGCAGGAATAAAAATTCCTTTAATATTTGACTTCGTCAATTTTACAATAGCTTGCATTCCGGGTTTTAAAGCTAAATTAGTATTGGGTACTTCCATCTGGATCAACAACAATCTCGAACTTGCATTAATTTCTGGATTTATAAACGATACTTTTGCCGAAATTTCCTTCGACGGAAAATCTACAAACGATATCAAAGCCGTCTGTCCTACTCGTAATTGCTTGGCGTAATTCACATTCACTTGCGTTTCTAACCATAAAGTAGACAAATTCCCAATTTTCAAAACAGGCGCTCCCTCCATGACATAGCTTCCCTCGGTAGCTGTAATTTCGGCAACGGTACCTCTATAATTACTATAAAACGTAGTATAAGGTGATACTTCTTTGCCTCTTTTAATCGCTTCAATTTGCGCGTTTGAGAGTCCGTAAAAAGATAGTTTTTGCTTAGCCGCTTGCATCATGCTTTTGGCATTTTTACCAAAATTTCCCGGAATCTCCATTTGCTTGTAGGCCGAAATATAATCTTGCTTTGCAATCGCAATGTCCTCGCTGTAAATTTGGTAAACCGCTTGTCCATTTTTGATTGAAGCACCTTCTGTTTTAAAGTACAATTTTTCTATACGACCCGTAGCTCGTGCCGAAACACTTTTGACATTGGACTGATTCAGGGTTAAAACTCCTGTGAAATTTTCTTGACTCGATTGTTCAGAGGCACTACTTTCTTGCATAGTAATGTTCCCCAATTTTATTTGCTGATCGCTTAATGTGATTTCGTTGTAAGCGCCATTGTCCTTTTGCATAGGCGTTAGCTCCATATGACAAATGGGACATTTCCCTGGATTTTCTTCTTTGATTTGAGGATCCATCGAACAAGTGTAATAAATACTTTCTTGATACTTATGGTCGGCATGTTTTTCTTCATTTTTAGAATTACAACTCACCAGAAGTGCAATCATTAAAATAAGCATCCCAAATTGATGAAGCTTTTTCATCTTTATTTTGTTTTTATAAAGCTTCCGCTATCTATTAAATACTGTGCATTTGATACTAATACATCTTCAGTGGAAACTCCTTCTAAGATTTGCACCAAATTCTCTCTTTCTAATCCCGTTTTTACTTTGACCGCTCTATAGCCTTTTTCTTTTTTTACAAAAGCGACTTTATCAGTACCTAAACTCACAATAGCTTCTTTTTGCAACCACAAACCAGCAGTTGCATTTGTCGTGACTTTTGCTTCCAAACGCAAGCCTACCGGTAATTTCAATTTTGAGTTATCAAGATAGACTCTTATGCGATTGGTCTTTTCGTTTGGGTCTAATTGGGTGTCGATAAAATTCACTTTGGCATAAATTACTTCTTCAGCATCTAATTCTGTGGTAATCGCAATTGCCTGATTTAATTGCACCAAACTGGCATATCCTTGAATGATATTAAAAACACCCCAAACTTTATCTGTATTTAACAACCTAAAAACTGCGACATCCTTTGTGATATAATCTCCTTCTTTGATCCCTAAAACTTCAGTATTACTGCTTTGCATTTTTGCTTCGGCATTAGCATCCATCTTTTCTGTTCCATCTACAATTCCGTTTGCGGGACTGTAAATAGTAATGATCGGATTTACTTTTTTGGCTGCAGCCAAAGCATTGATTTGTGCTTTAGTCATTCCGTAGAGCGCTAGCTTTTGCTTGATAGCATTAATAATAGTTTTATTTTCAGCATCATTAGTGATGAGGTAAATGAAATTTTGCTGTTCAGTCACCAATTCGGGACTGTAAATATCAAAGAGTTTTTGTCCTTTGGCTACAGCCTGAAACTTTCGATTCACATACATTCTTTCGATTCGACCACTAATTCGAGCCGAAATCGTAACTGACGAATTAGGATCATAAGTCACCACTCCCGGTAAATTAACCCGGCTACCAATGGCAGTATCTTTTAACCTTGTGTTTTCAAATTCACCTACTACAAAACCATCCGTGCGTTGCAATAAATAGCTAATGTCTTGACTTTCTTGAGGCTGTTCTTCGCTGACTTTTTTCACTAAATCCATTCCGCATATAGGGCAATTCCCAGGTTCATGCTTGATTATTTGAGGATGCATCGAACAGGTGTAAACCTCATCAGTTGCGGCATGCGTATCCGTGTTATGAAACAATTCTGTTTTATAATAAACAGCAAGTCCCACCACTACAACAGTCAAAAACAGGATACTATATTTTAAATATTTATTCATAATTATTCTATTTCAAGTTGTTTTTCGATAGCAATTTGGGTCTTGAATATATTCTGTAGCTTATCTAGTTTGTCTATTTGAGCCATATTCAAAGCTTCCCAAGCATCTAAAACTTCAAATAATTCTCCTGTATTGTTTTGCCATGATAAAACCGAAGTGTCATAATTGCGTTTTATTGCGGGAATGATACTTTTCTCAGCGATATCAAATTGCTTTTTTAAATTCGCAAGCTCTTGTTGCATTCCATTTATGGCACCAGCAGCGTCGTTCAGGATCATTTGTTTTTGCCACTCCAAACTTTCATTTTTGATTTGGATGCTATTTATCGCTGCTTTATTTCCTTTAGTAGACCACGGCATCGGGATCGTCACCATTCCCATCAACGAAAATTGTTGTGAGCGATCTCCAAACGGAACCATGTGATCGTATTTTACCCCAAACTCCGGTAGCAACTTTGATTTTTCGATCGCAATTTTCATTTGGTTTAATTCCATTGTTCGATCAATAGCTTTTACATCACTTCTACTTTCTGACAAAGCCGAATTATCCATTGGCATCATGTCAAAATTCTTGACGCTGTAGGTTGTATCTATTTCGAAATTGCTGTTTTTATCACGAGCCATCAAAGTGTTGAGCATTACTTTTTTCTGAATCAAATCATTTTGCATCGTTACAATCAAACTTTGCTGTGCACTATATTGTGATTTGGCTTTGTAATAAGTAGAAAGCTTGTCCTTGTTGTACTTGAATCTCACTTCGATACTTTTAATCATGTAATCGAGTAAGCGTAAATTGTCCTTGGTGATTTTTAGTTTTTTATCTAAAACAATCCACTCGTAATAATTTGTTTTTGCCAGTGCATTCAATTCATTGATCGTGAAATTTTTATTTTCAGTTTCCACGGATGACATGGCATACATATAATCAGCATCGGCTTTGAGTCTTGAAGCATTCGGAATCATCTGTGTCACACCAATCATATAGGCTCCCATTCCGGCACTCATATCTGTAGCTTTCCACATTTTAGTATTATAAGGAGTCATAAAAAAACCTGTTGATACCTGAGGAGCGCTCCAACTTTTAGCCCCTTTGGCATTAGCATCCATGCTTTGAATCTCGGCGTCATACATTTTTAACTGCGGATTATTCTCTTTGATAGCCGTTAAAACCGCATCAACAGAAAGCGTTTGCCCATTGGTTAAACCAAAAACTAAAAAGCAAACTATCGTATAAAATTTAATGTTTCGCATCGATAATATCTATTTTACCTTTTGTTTTTAGTTCGTGTAATTTTGACATTTCAAAAACAACAGGTGTTACTAGTAATACATAAATAATTGAAGAAATCGTTCCACCAATCAATGGAACCGTGATTGGAATCATCACATCAGCGCCCGTTCCTGTAGACCAAAGAATAGGAATCAAACCAAAAAGTGCTACAAAAACCGTCATTAATTTAGGACGCAATCTCTTAGCAGAACCTTCGATAACATATTCTCTGATAATGTCTTCATTGATTGTTTCGGCAGTGTTTCCGTGTTTTGCAACCATTTTTGTCATGGCTTCGTTGAGGTATATTGTCATTAGCATAGCTGTTTCTATGGCCATACCAAATAATGCAATAAACCCAACAGCCACCGCTACTGATAAATTAATACCGTAGAAATACACCATGAAAATTCCGCCAATCAAAGCAAAAGGAACTGTAATCATTGTGATCATTGCCTCTTTCATTGAATTGTAAGTAAAGTACAAAATGATAAAAATTATAATTACAACGATCGGCAAAATCAGCGATAGTGTTTTGTTGGCTCGGATCTGGCTTTCCCATTGTCCGCTCCATTCTACGTAATACCCTTTTGGCATTTTGGCCATCATGGTATTCAATTTATTCTGTGCGTCTTCGACAGTACTGCCTAAATCGCGATCACGAACATTAAACAAAACGCTTCCGCGCAACATGGCGTTTTCGCTATTAATCATTGGAGGTCCGTCACTTATGGCAATATCAGCCACTGTTTCTAAAGGAATGGGACCAAAATCCATAGTTTGCACCTGCAATTTTTTAAGCCCTACAATGCTGTTTCGATATTCTTGAGCGTAGCGTGCATTTACAGAAAAACGTTGTCTCCCTTCAATAGTTGTCGTTAATGTCATTCCGCCAATGGCAGCTTCTACCACATTATTGACATCGTCAACGGTGAGTCCGTAGCGTCCAATCACATCTCTTTTTGCCGAAATATCAATATACTTTCCGCCAGTAATTGGTTCTGCAAATAAATCTTTGACTCCCTCTGTACCTTCTAATTTCTTTTTTATTTTTTGCGAAAGCGCATCAATGGTATCCAAACTAGCACCGTAGATTTTTATCCCTACATCTGTTCGAATACCCGTAGAAAGCATGTTTATTCTATTAATAATCGGTTGCGTAAATCCATTGGTCACTCCAGGAATCTGCAGTTTATTATTGATTTCGCTTACAATATCACTCTTCGTTTTACCCGATCTCCATTCGTTATGAGGTTTCAACAGCACAATGGTTTCGATCATACTAATCGGACTATTATCTGTCGCCGTGTTTGCTCTTCCTGCCTTTCCTAAAACGTGTGTCACCTCAGGAATTGATTTTATCAGTTTATCCTGAACTTGCAGTATTCTTTTGATTTCAGAATTAGAAACATCAGGCAAAGTAACCGGCATAAACAATATTGAACCCTCATCAAGAGCTGGCATAAACTCAGATCCTAATCTTGTGTACATGAGTCCGCCAATAAGCAAGGCTACAACATTTACAGCCAAAACTGATTTCCGCCATTTTAAGCAGAAAATCAAAATGGGAGTGTAAATGGTTTCTAATTTTCTATTGATTGGGTTTTTCGATTCTGGTCGTAATTTCCCTTTTAGCAAATAGCTAATCAATACCGGAGTTAATGTAATCGCAACAATTGCATCTACAATTAATATAAATGATTTGGTCCAAGCCAACGGACTGAACAATTTCCCTTCCATTCCTGTTAAAAGGAAAACCGGTAAAAAAGAAGCAATCACAATTAGGGTCGAATAAAAAACCCCTGGCCCTACAAGCTTAGAGGAATCCTCGATGAGTTTCATGCGCTCCTCCTGAGACAGCGGGTCATGCTCTTTTTTAAATATTTTTTTGAATAATTTTTTCATGGCCAAATTATGGATTACTATCAAGTTCTTCTTGCCTTTCGGATATGCTTCTGTAGGCATTTTCAACCATTACTATTCCGTCATCCACAACTACACCTATTGCCAGTGCGATTCCTGTGAGGGACATTATATTTGACGAAATGCCAAAAGCTTGCAATAAAATAAATCCTATCGCTACCGAAATTGGCAACTGTATTAAAATAATCAAGGCGCTTCGCCAATGAAAAAGAAAGAGTAAAATAACCACTGAAACAGCAATCATTTCTTCGATAAGCGTTCCTTTGATTGATTCGACAGCTTTGGCAATTAAATCCGAACGATCATAAGAGGTTTCGAAAGTCACTCCATCAGGCAAGCCTTTTTGAACTTCTTTCATTTTCTCTTTGACCGCAGCAATAACTTTGTCGGCGTTTTCGCCATAGCGCATCACTACGATACCACCTACAACTTCGCCTTCGCCATTTGCATCAAATACACCCAAACGCAAATCACCACCCATTTGCACCGATCCTACATCGCTCACTTTCACAGGAACCGAATTGTAGTTTTTAATAGCGATACCTTCGACGTCTTTAATGTCTTTGATATACCCTAGTCCTCTCACGACATACGAGCGGTCACTCATTTCGAATTTTCGACCCCCGACATCGTTGTTACTCGTTTTGACCGCCTTCA
>TARA_R110002033_G_scaffold15894_3_pt1 | contig 33472 bp, 28 predicted proteins | sample TARA_R110002033 | Tara Oceans TARA_R110002033 (sample SAMEA4397051) | marine metagenome | biome: Polar Biome; feature: [SRF] surface water layer (ENVO:00010504); material: water (ENVO:00002006), including particulate matter (ENVO:01000060) such as... | depth 5 m
GAAGTTTGTTAGTACATTCGCACTAAATTGTCCATGTCAGATTAGAAAAAATTATCTCGAAGCCTCAAACACTTGTTATTCGCGTTCTTTAACATACGCTAACAGTGTGGAAATTGGTATGAAACCATGGAGTTTTGTTGACTGGTCATGTGTTGGTGAGCCTATTGCTGCAACGCCGATAACTTCTTGACGATCATTGAGTACAGGACCACCGCTATTTCCATGGATTATAGGTATATCTAGTAACCAGACACGCTCACCAAACAGCACTTTAGATTGGATAACTTTGCCTGTATTGATATATGGCGTTTCGCCGGGGGAATACTGGGGAAAACCTAGTACGGTTACAACCGAACCAATACCTATCAGCCTATCACCCCCTACACTTAAGCGTTTGATACCATTATAACTTTTAGTTGGTTTTAGAATAGCCAAATCCCTAGATCTGCATGACTTTTGAAATTTAACCGGACGCTTAGTTTCCTGCTCATGATACCTAAATAGCTCCAAAAGCTCTGATAGATCCTCATCGATGCCACGAACAACATGTTCATTTGTAACGATACCAATCCCCTTGAGAAGAAACGCTGTCCCTTGGCTATGATCTAGCGTATTTTCAACGATAAATATTGATTCACACACTTTATCTAATGGGGTTTGAACAAGTTCTGGTTTAGGTTTGCCGATTAAAACAGAAAATTCATAAGCTACTTTTCTATATATTAAATCTTCGGCACCCCGAACCATTTTAATAAAGTTAATTCTTCCTTTTACAATTTTCTTAAAAAACTGCCCTTTGCTTTCGTCAATTCGTCGTTGGTGTTTTTCAAACACAGTTTTTCCATGAAACTTTCTTAAGTAGGTTCCTTCAGCATCTTCGAGCCCAAACTTTTTCCATGCATATAGCATGGAACGAGTTTGCTTTATGTACTTTCGAGACACGTTCATACGTTCATTGACGATCACGCCAGTGACTTCTTGCCTGTTACATCTCGCTGCAATTCGGGTTTTACTCGAATTGATAACAAATCCATTCTCAGTAATAAGCTCCTTTAGCTCATGACCCAAAGAAAGCTGTAAGTCACGAGTTAAAATAACAATAGGCTTTGGCAAGCGCCCACGAGTTTGAGTAAATGAGAATGTTATATCGTCAGCATAGCGTGTGTATCTGCATCTATTGTTGGATGCCAATGTTTGCAACTGTTTGTCTAAACGATAAGCGATCATATTTGAGATAATTGGTGATGTTGGAGCGCCTTGAGGCAACTTGCCATTATGACAGCACAGATGAGATAAAACCGTAGCCACCGAGTGGTGCAAGTTCAAAGGGTGGGATTGAAACAAGTTGCGAATGCGGCCGAAATGAATAGAGCCAAAGAAATCTTTAAGATCTAAGTTTAACACGTATTTTTTGTCAACATGCTTCGACGCATTTGTAACTATACTCCGATCTTTTACAAAACCATGAGTCGCATTACGAGGAGAGTACACTTGAGCCAATTCGTTCGCTAGAAATCTTTGTATTGTTTTTAGCTCCTTCCTTGGTGCATCAATTAATCGAAACTCACCATTTTTTTTAGGAATGCTAAAACCTTTGTAAAGGTGGCCAACAGAGGGGTATATAAGCGTTTTCAGCTCATCATAATTTGTAAAACCCAGATATTGAGACAACCCTTCTACACATGAACAATCTCTCAATTTATTGGGTAACGGAACTTGAATGCTCGATGAGAATGTAGTTCTAGCTGCTATTTGGGAAATTAGTGAAATATCTACCAACGTAATAAAACCTTAAAAAAAGAGGCGATTTTGTTTTCTCTTGTACAGCGTAACGGCATCATCAGGCTAGCTGACAACCGGTAAAAAGAAACATGCTCATGACCGCCGCAGATTAACAGCAGAAAGTTAAACTCTCGCCTCTTTCCGCAGAATTTACAGCAATACTCAACCCAATGCAATGCGCCATTGATGCATCTAACGAGCCTGTAGAATTACTCGTTTTCTTGTAATTTATTATTGAAATAGACATTAACTGACTTTCAGCAGTCATTCAATTTAAACCGCTGTTTTCATTGATAATATTTATTGCTTCGGGTGTTGGTGAGTTTGATACACTTTTGCAGGTGGTTACGGAGGGAAATACAGCGGTAAACGACTCCCTAGAGTCTATTAACTCAGACTATCTCTTAACTTTTCAATGTTATGCACCAGACAATACATTTGCCATTGGCTATTCACCTTTTCCTGGCCACGTAAGGTGACTTATTCATGCCCTTATTGACCGTGATATTGCAAAAGACGGGCTCAATTGTGCCCAATCGTTTACTGTATTGTCGCCGTCCGGCGCTGCTATCAATTTTTACCTTCATCTTGTCACTGTAGCTCATAACATTTGACGCACTGTCGTTTACAAATTGGACTTGTCGCCCTGTTAGCGTGGGCGCTTTTCTCATGCATTGTTGCTGAAGTGGACAAGCTTTGCAGTCCTTTAAATACCCTGTAAAACGCGTGTAGGTTTTTCCTGACATCGAAATATTATTACCCTGTAACCACATTTCCTTACCGGCTGGACAACGGCAGGTTTGAGTGTGTTTATCGAAATAAAAATCACCACTACTAAATTGCTTAGGTTTGCCTTTACTCCGCTTTAAACGGCGTTTTTCTCTCTCGGTTAAGTAAGTTTCACTGGCTTGAAATAGCGGATTACGACTTCTAAACGCATTATCTGCAATATAGCTATCAAGCCCTGTCGTGGCCATGTACTTAAGGTTCGCTTCACTGTGAAAACCACTGTCGGCTGTAAACTTAGCCGTGAGATTGCATCAGGCGTACCAAGCTTAGCCAGTTGTTGCTTAAGTTGTTCAACAGCGGGTTTTAGCGTTTGCTGCTCACCAACACGGCCCCAAGTCTGGGCTTGGACAATTATTTGGTGTTTATCATCGTTAATGGCTATGCCGTTATAGCCTTGAATGGTACCTTTACTGGTCGTCATTTTGGCACTGTCTGGGTCGGTGATATTGCTTTTAACGGGTTTACCTTGGCTACCGACTTTATCTTTATTACTGGCGAGGAATTGTTTGATTTTTTCAGCGCTACTGTCCAGCTTCGCTTTTTGTTTTAGGTCATGGCTCAGCTCATCTTCATTTAGGCCATCTTGTGCCTGATGACGAGCCAATATACGTTGGCTGGCTCGACGAAGCTTGGCTTCTTTACGTGTCAGTTCTTCAATGGTACCACTCCATTCTTTACTGGCATTAGACTTGATTTTACAGCCGTCGATGGAGAACATTTGCCGACCAATCAAGCCTTCTTTGTCACATATCATCAGCACTTGGGTAAACAGTGGCTCAATCTGGTCTTTCATTCGCGCGACAAAAGAAGGAATCGCCGTAAAATGGGGCTGACATCTCCTGACAAACTCATGAACGTGATGTTCGTTTCACATGCATTTGCGATACGGCGACTACTGATATAACCCCGAGAATAAGCAAACAAAATGATTTTTAGCATCACAGCAGGTGAGTAAGCGGCGGCACCTGATTTGTCATTGTGATACCAGGCATCAAAGCCAGACAAATCAAGATGGTGTTCGATAATATGCGCAAGCGCATATTCAAAAGTGCCAGGCACTATTTGGGCAGTAAAATCGACAGGAATAAATTTACTTTGGCAGGATAAATCAGGTTTGTAGTTCGCCATGGCATTTTTGCTTTCGGTGAATAATATCTATTAGATCACAGACACTGACACACCACAAGCTCAAAAAACAACCAAACAATCTTATTTGTAAAAAACGTTGAAAACGTCTTTTTTGGAGAAATTCTACAGCCTCAACGCTTTGCTAAGTGGCGCTAACGACTACTCTTACCAGATACACTGAGCTTCAAGCCACAACAATGGCGCGTATGGCATCCGATCCGCCCAGGTCGAAGTGGGACAGTAACTTGTTATGCATTAATTATTGTGAAGACACCACTAGCTCGGGCAATACGCTTTGAGCTTACAAAAAAGTAACAATTGGCAAATGCCATTTTACTTCCGACTTTTTGTACGTCGGTTTCAATCTCAATCCAATCACCTAATTTAGCCGAACCTGCATAATCGATGGTAAGGCTTGCTGTAACCATAAGTACAGGAACATCTCCTGAAAAGGCAGCATTATAACCTAGAGCGATATCAGCAAGGCTACTATAAACGCCTCCGTGAACAAGGTTTCTCGCATTACAATGTTTTTCTTCAACCCGTAAACCAATAATTATCCCTTTCTCTGATTTATTATAGATTGGGCCCAAGAGATCCAAAAATGGACTACTCCTGAAGATTGGTTCAAAACCTACTGGAATATTACTCATGATAAGAACTCACCTTAATTCAGAACAATTTAAATAGGCGGCGCGCATTAGCGAGCCCAGCCCGCGCTTTTTGTGGGCGATTTTCAATGTGCTAGTTATATTTTTATTGTTTCGTTAAAGCTGATTTTACAATAGCAAAGCCAATAAGGCCTAATATAGCACCTGTAACTTTATCAATGTAATAAGCTAGTTTAGTAAATTTAGTTCGAACTGTAGGTCTTGAAAGTAGAAAAATAATTGATAGATCCCATAAGAAAACAACTGAGGTCATCCAAATAGCTAAGCCTAACTTGAAAGCAAAACCTACTTCAGGAGTTAACACAACAGTAAATAAACTAAGATAAAACAATAAGTTTTTTGGATTCAATATGCCAGACATAAACCCAGTAATGAATTCCTTAAAGAAAGTAGCTTTAACGGTCTTAGAATTAGCATGCTCAGCCATATCTAAGTTGTTATAAGAGCTTTTACTAGCGCGTAAAGCCTGTAAAGCCTGTAAAGCCTGTAAAGCAAGATAAATTAGAAAAACTCCCCCGATAACTTTAAGTACAATCATTACGGTAACAGAAGCCGCTAAAATAGAACCTACACCAATCAAACACAAACCAATATACAAAGCGTTAGCTGATGCTATACCTAATGCAACACCAATAGCGTTTTTACCTTCATTACGTATTGCGCTTTTTACAACTAATACGAAGTCTGGTCCAGGACTTAACAACGCAAGAAAATGTGCTATCGCAACCGTTACGAAGATACCAAGTAAATATACATCCATATGAAAGCCTCTTATTAATTTATAAATGTACAAAGCTTAGATTAAAAATATAACGCCCAATTAACGGGCAAAATATAGTTGGCTAAAATTAGCGACGTAGGAGCATTTTGTCCTTGTTGAATTGCTTAGTTAGGCTACGATTTCTGTCACAATTTCAGTTTTAACAGAGTTAGCGATGAAACATTGCTCGTGTGATTGATGGTGCATTTTTTCAAGTTGTTCCATTGTCGGTTTTTTATTACCCGAAAATTGAACATGTGGCTTGAGTGTAACTTTAGTCATTGAAATTTTACCATCAATGTCTTTTTCCATGATCCCAACAGCAGCATCCACATATGAATCCACAACGTATTTTCTTTTTGCGGCAACTGATAAAAAGAATAACATGTGACAACTAGAGAGTGACGCTACAAAAGCTTCTTCGGGATCCACGTTTGCTTCAACAGAATATGGCAAAGGGACTACATGTGGAGAAGATGAAGCTTGAACTGTTACACCACCATCAAAAATCCATTCATGCCCACGGCTATATTTGTTATCAACATAATTTTCACTGCTATCTCTGACCCAATTAATTTTGGCAAAATACTCTGACATTTGAACTCCGAGTTGAAAGTAGCCTAACGTTTTACCGAGAATTCCGATAAACATCCTGAGAATCTCATCAAAAATCAACATCATACTACTTTAATTGTTAATAGTTTTAGTAACTTATCAGCTTAAATAATTTGTATCAAGAATATATAAATGCGTTAACCTTATAAGGTATAAACCCTTAATCGGTAGATATCTATAGCCATTACCTGCGGAAAGTCTCGCTGTTTTTTAATACCTGCCCGGAAGCACTTATCGCCGCTGAGCTTAAAGGCTATTTCCTGTCTCTGGTTTAGCTTGGGGTGACGACATCGTACAGTCTGCGCCGAGTGAGTAACGATAATCCATTTGTCGAGTCATTGTTCCTCACTTGCAAATACCGGCCTGATTGGCCGTCAGCAGGCTTTAAAATCCTCGATGGCGCCAGGACTTGGATTCTGAAGTTTTCACGCTGTTATAACTACGAGCATAAACACAGTAAGTTACGGTTTGTGACACCACATCAGTGTCATTCAAGGCAAGATCAAAGCATACTGGCCCAACGTAAAGAGCGGATTCAGCAGGTAGAAAAACAGGCCGCTTAAAACGGTCAATGGTGACAACTAACTTGAAAAACGCCGCCATCGAAAAGCTTAACTCGGCTGCGTAAGAACTATGCAGAAAAAGCGTAAGCGCGCTCACCTCAGCTCAGAAGTTAGTCACCGTGGCGGCGCGATGGAGCGTTGGCGTGACGAGGCAGGAGTGTCGACCCCGAATCGAGGTGTTTTATGTGGAGCCTGCGAACGCTGTTTCTCTGAGGCTGTCGGCTCAGCCAAATCCGCAAGGATCGGGCAATCCGGGCGGCCATCACCATAGCAATTTTCGGCTAGCTGCTCGAGCGTTTGCACCATCGCTTGCAGTTCAACGATCTTCGCCTTCAGTCCGTCGGCATGGGAGAGCGCCAGCACCTTAACGTCGGCGCTGGCGCGATCACGGTCGCACCACAAGACCAGGAGTGCCGAGATCTGTTCGACAGAAAAGCCAAGGTCGCGTGCGCGACGGATGAAGCGAAAGCTTAGTGCGTCCGCCGAGCTGTAATTTCGGTAGCCAGCATCAGAACGATTAGCTTTCGGTATCAAGCCAATCTGTTCGTAGTAGCGAATCATCTTCGCCGAGATGCCGGATAACTTGGCTGCTTGACCGATATTCATTATTCTTTCCTTCTACTGGATTAATCAAATACGCCCAAAAAACTGAGGTTTACCTGCGCCCAGATACTTCTCTGGGCGTAAAGAACACATCTGTATAGCAGCTTCGACCATACAGCGCTGGCTCGACACGGCCTACAGAGTATGCACAATGCACACGTCAGGCTCAGACCAGTGACTGAAGATATGGGGACTGGCGTCTTGTTGGGCAAAGGAAGCCATTGAATTACCCCTTGAACGTTTCTGTTGAAGATAAGTATTAAGCTTCCCACCGTGGGAATGTCAAGCCCTATGGGTGATTTATTTTAGGACCTGCATAAATGTGGACCAATGGTCCCGACGCTAGATGCACTAAAGCTCTGCGCTGGGTTGGACGTTGCCTGCTCAAAGGCTGCGACCATCAAAATGCCCCACCTTAATGGGTAACAAGTCGACACCATCCAAGCAGCAGGCGTTGATTGCAGCCATGTAATTGCCAGAAAGCACTATGCCGTCACTATATGAGGCACACCCGCACGTCGCGCAGTCGCGATGTTTAATGGTGTGCTTGTTTACTGTTCGTTACCTAGCCAGCTGTACAGTTCCTGTGCCAGCATTGGCCGCGCGAACAGGAATCCCTGCGCCAGCTGGCAGCCAAGTTCTTGCAGGACCCGGGCCTGTCGCTGGTCTTCGACGCCTTCCGCCACCACAGTCAGACCCAGGCTGCGCCCAATTTGGATCACCATTTCAGCAATACTGCTGCCACGGGCCGAGCTTGTAATCTCGGTGATAAAGATGCGGTCAATCTTCAAGCGGTCAACTTTCAGGTGTTGTAGATAGCTCAGAGACGAAAAGCCGGTGCCAAAATCGTCGATCGCTATCGATATCCCGATTTTCCTGACCTGCTCGAGTATGTTGATCAGCAAGTCAGGTTCTTCCATCGCGACCGATTCGGTGATTTCAAGTTCGACGTATGCTGGCGGCGCATGCGTATCGTGCAGCGCCAAGCACAGCATGTTAAGAAAGTGGGGGTGGCGGAACTGGACCAGCGAAACGTTGACCGACATAGTGAATTCGCTATGTCCGGCTGCACGAAGGCGCACCAGCTCTTCGAAAGCTGAGCGTAGCACCCATTCGCCGATGTCAATGATTAGGCCAGAGTATTCGGCGATCGGGATGAATTGATCGGGTGAAATGAAGATTCCGTCCGCATATTCCCAGCGTAGCAGTGCCTCGGCGCCCGTGGGGCGACGCGAGGCCAGGTCGACCTGCGGCTGGTAAGCCAGACGCAGCTCGCCGTTGGCAAAACCCTTGTGCAGCGCGTGCATCATACGCACCCGTTCGCGGATCTCCAGGCCCATAGCGGGCGAAAAGTAGACGTGCCCGTTACGCTGCTGCGATTTGGCACGCTTGAGCGCGATATCAGCGTCCTTCAGCGCATCGCTGCCGCTGTCCTCGTGCTCGGACAGGCGCACCAGGCCCAACGTTGCCGAAACGCGAACATTCTGGCCGTCAATTAAGAACGGCGTCTCGAACAAGGTCAGGATACTGAACGGATCGAGTGCGGTGGCTTCGCCCAGCACACAGAACACGTCGCTACCGATACGCGCAACTGTGAGTTGCCTGGCGAGCCGCGACTCCAGTCGGGCGGCGACCGCCACCAGTAGCAGATCTCCGAGCTGATGCCCGAGCGCGTCGTTAGTTTCGGCAAAGTGATCGAGGTCGACCAACACCAGTACCGTATTTTCACGCGCTGCCCCTGCCAGGGTGGCATCCAGGATTTCGACCATGCGGGTACGGTTCGGCAGCTTCGTTAGCGGGTCGTGGAAGGCGGCGTTGTGCAGGTTGGTGAGCAATTCGACATTCTCGAAGCCGACCGCCACATTTGCGCAAAAGACGTCCAGCAGGCGCTCCTCGGTCTGACTGATCGCATGCTGGAGCGGGACGAAGGCGATGAAATCACGGCCTGCCATGCCCGCAAAAAAGAGTGTGAAGTATTCGGAGCGGTAAATGTTGCGCCGGTGTGTGAGAGTGGATGTGAGCAAAGCCGTGGCCGGTTCGTCCACATTAAGAACACCGTTCAGGCCGCGCGAAGAGCCAGCGACTGCCACTATGTGCAGCCGCTCACCGTCTGCGTGCTCGTGCATGCAGAGCATCCCATCGGCCGCGATTGAAAGGATGTCGGCTACCCGGTCCAGTACTCCGTCGGCGTAATCATGTAATCCGTGTATCGCCATTAACCTGGAACTTGCGAGGACCATTCGATCCAGTCCGCGTCGGCTGTTGTCGATGGCGCGGATTTGCTGGTACGAGCGAATCGCCGCAGTCACCGTGGTAAACAGTTTGACGCGGGTCAGTTTGGATTTGATCTTGTAATCGTAGATATCGAAATCGCGGACCGCATTGATTTCCGGGGCATAGCCAAGCTGGTCGGTGAGCAGGATAATACGCACGTCAGTCAGCTTGAGCGTCTCGCGGATGTGGCGCACCGAGTGCAGACCGGCGTCAGGCTGCTCTATGACAACGTCAAGCAGAATGACTGCTATCTCGCTTTCATACTTTAGCTTTTCATAGGCTTCGGCGGCCGAATAGGCATGTACGAATTCCAGTCGCCTATGTTCCATCTGAATATTGCTTAGAGCTAATGTGGTGGTCAAATGGATGTCTTGGTCGACGTCAACGATCATCACGCGCCACACCTTTGGTTTGACAATGCTTGGCGTGGCAAAGAGATGTTCTGGGGCGTCGCTGTCATCGTCCTTGAGGTGATCCCAGAGACTATTTGATGGAAACATGATGTGTTACTCCAGGATTAATACTCGTTCACCAAACGTGACTTTTTCGCTACCGCCCCAAAAGCCACTGGCTTGGTGTGCGTTTAAACCGTCATCGGAGCCCTGAAGCGCTTGAGTCGAAGCGCGTTGCCGAGCACGAAGATACTGGAAAGCGCCATCGCGGCCGCCGCGAAGATCGGCGAAAGCAAGGTGCCGTTCAACGGGTAGAGCGCGCCCGCCGCGACCGGGATAAGCACGGCGTTGTAGGCGAAGGCCCAGAACAGGTTCTGCTTGATGTTACGGATCGTGGCCTGACTGAGCGCGATCGCATTCGTCACGCCACGCAAGTCGCCCGACATTAGCACCACGTCAGCTGCTTCTATCGCCACATCGGTTCCCGTGCCGATAGCGAGCCCCACATCAGCTTCGGCGAGTGCCGGCGCGTCGTTGATACCGTCTCCCACGAAAGCGACCCGCGCGCCATTGATCCGGAACTTCTTCAGCGCCTCGACCTTACCGTCGGGCAGGACCTCGGCCAAGACTTCATCGATGCCGAGCTGCTCGGCAATCGCCGCAGCGGTCGCCGCATTGTCACCGGTGATCATCGCTACTTTCAGCCCGAGCGCGTGCAGCGCCTTGATTGCTTCGGGCGTCGTCTCTTTGATCGGATCTGCGACTGCAATCACCGCTGCCAAGCGGCCATCGATCATGGCATAGAGCGGGCTCTTGCCTTGCTCGCCAAGACGCTGGGCGGTAGAAAGGAAGCTCGACACATCAAGACCGAGCTGCTTCATAAACCGATCCGCACCGACGGCGACGGTACGACCTGCGACCTTTGCCGACACGCCGAAGCCCGGTGTTGCGTCGAAGCTCTCGATGGGTGCCAGGGTGAGGTTCAACTGCTTTGCGGCTGTGACGATCGATTCGGCAATCGGGTGCTCGGAGCTAGTCTCGACAGCCGCAACAAGAGCGAGAACTTCCTTGTATTCAAATCCCTCGGCGGGCACGAGATCGGTCAGCTCGGGGCGTCCTTTGGTCAGCGTGCCGGTTTTGTCGAGCGCGATAACGCTCACATCGCGCAGCGCCTGCAAGGCTTCGCCCTTACGAAAGAGCACGCCGAGCTCGGCCCCGCGGCCGGTGCCAACCATGATCGAGGTCGGCGTGGCCAGTCCCATGGCGCACGGACAGGCGATAATAAGAACCGCGACCGCATTAACGAGCGCAAAGGTCAGCGCCGGGGACGGGCCGAAAATTAGCCAGACCAGGAAGGTCAGCGTGGCTGCTGCCATCACCGCTGGGACGAACCACATGGTCACTTTGTCGACCAGCGCCTGGATCGGCAGCTTTGAACCCTGCGCTTGCTCGACCAGGCGAATGATCTGCGCGAGCACCGTATTCGCGCCGACCTTGGTGACGCAAAAACTGAAAGCGCCCGTCTTGTTGATAGTACCGCCGACAACTTCGGCTCCCACCCCTTTCGACACGGGCACCGGCTCGCCGGTGATCATGCTCTCGTCAACATAAGAGGCACCTTCTACGACTTTGCCGTCGACCGGAATCTTCTCGCCCGGACGAACGAGCACGATGTCACCAGTCATCACCTGTTCGAGCGGTATTTCGAGCGTTTCGCCGTTGCGCTGGACGCGCGCGGTCTTGGCCTGAAGTCCGACGAGCCGCTTGATCGCTTGCGAGGTTCGCCCCTTGGCGCGAGCCTCCAGCATGCGTCCGAGCAGGATTAAGGTAACGATGACCGCAGCAGCTTCGAAATAGACGTTGGCGGTGCCTTGCGGCAGCACTTTAGGGACGAAGGTTGCGACGATCGAATAGCCATAAGCCGCAGCGGTGCCAACCGAGACCAGTGAGTTCATGTCGGGAGCACCGCGCAGCAACGCCGGTACCCCTTTGCGGAAGAAGCGCAGACCCGGACCGAACAGGACCAGGGTAGCGAGCGCGAATTGCACATACCAGTTGGTCTGTTGCCCTAGGACCCCCATCACCCAATGATGCATAGCGGGAATAAGGTGCGAGCCCATCTCAAGGATGAATACGGGCAAGGTGAGGATGGCTGCAGTGAGGAAAGAGCGTCGCAATGCCCGTGCCTCGCTCTCACGACGCTCGGTGTCCTGATCGCCAGCATTCACCGTTTCGGCGGACAAGCGACGGGACTTGTAACCCGCCTGTTCGACTGCTGCTTCAAGATCTGCCGTGGAGACGGCCCCTGTAAAGTGGCGCACCCTCGCGCGCTCGGTCGCCAGATTGACAGTGGCTTCGAGCACGCCCGGAATTTTTGCGAGTGCCTTCTCTACCCGGCCCACACAAGACGCGCAGGTCATTTCCTCGATCGCCAGCTCGGTGGTCTCTTCGCGAACGGTGTAGCCGGCGCTTTCGATGGCGTGGACAGCCGCCTGCGGATTGGCCACGCCGGTGAAAGTAATATCGGCGCGCTCGGTGGCGAGATTGACCGGGGCCGTCTGCACCCCAGGGACCGCTTTTAGCGCTCGCTCGACACGGCCGACACATGATGCACACGTCATGCCTTCGACCGGCAGGCTCAGACGAGTGCCTGCGGACACGGATTGATTGGCGTCTTTTGGCAAGGAAACGGAAGTCATTGAACTACTCCTTAAATGTTGGGTTTAAAAGAAGCTTAGAGCTTCCCATCGTGGGAAGGTCAAGTCCTGTGTGTGATTTATTTTACAACGCGTCCGTTCGAAATGCCGTCGGCGCCACTGCAGTCCTGATCCGCCTGCGCGCAGATCTCCCAGCCACCGCCCAGTGCCTTGTAGATGCTGACAATGGCAAGCCGCTGGTGGGTGCGAGCGATTGCCAGCGCACGCCGACTTGCAAAGTCGGACCGTTCGGCTTCGAGCACATCGAGGTAGATGCCTTCACCTACTGAGAACCGCACACGGGCAAGACGAGCCGCCTCGCGATTTGCCGCTGACTCAAGCAGACGCAGCCCAAGCGTACTGCCCGCGGCGCCATAGGCTTTGAAGGCATCGTCGGTTTCCTGCAGTGCGCGCAACACGGTCCGGTCGTAGATGATCAACGCCTCTTTGGTACGTGCCTGGCTGGCGGCGATCCGGGCACGCACACGCCCAGTATCGAAAAGAGACCAGCGAATGACCGGGCCGAGGAAGCTGGACAGCACTCCGGAGCCATTTACTTCATCGAGACTTCCCGCAACGAACCCGATTGAACCATGCACTTGGATCTCGGGGTAGAGACCGGCCGTCTCGACCCCAATCCGAGCGGTCGCCGCAGCGAGGGTCCGTTCGGCCGCCGCAATATCAGCACGCCGTGAGAGGAGTGCCGCGGGATCGCCCACGGCGATCGTTCGAACTTCCAGCGCTTCACGCGCAGGCGTGGCAGCGGGTGGTCTGAACGTCTGGGGCGTTTCGCCAAGAAGGATGGCCAGTGCGGTGCTGGAGGCCGCGCGACGGCGCACCAGTTCGGGCACGGCCACCTCGACCTGGTGCAGCAAGGCCTCGGCACGGAGCCGATCGAATTCGGTGGCAGAACCGGCGTGCACCAGGCGTTCGACTAGTCTCAGGCTTTCGCGCTGGCTTTGGCTGATGTCGGCGGCTACAGCTAGTTCGGCCTCGATACCACGTAGATCGAACCAAGTGGCGGCTACCGCGGCAGCGACACTAGCCTGTACGCCGCGCAGCAGTGCCTCGCGGGAGCCCGCTTGCGCCTGGGCGGCCTCTACCGATCGCCGCACTCGTCCAAAGAGATCGATTTCCCAGGACGCGTCGACCGCGCCGCGATAGGTTTCTATTTGACGCGACTGGCCAGGCGGCGTCTCGACCTCACTCCGGTGACGGTTCTCATAACCAAGCGCAGCACCACCGCCCGGCAGGAAGCCCTGACGGCTCTCGCCCAGCATGGCCTTTGCCTCTTCGAGCCGCACGGCAGCGATGCCGATGTCATGGTTCGCCGTGAGCGCCCGCTGGATCAAGATGTTCAGAGCTGGATCGTCGAAGGCGCGCCACCACTTCACCTCAACGGCCCCCGAGCCAAGACCGGCGGGTGGCTCACTGAAACTGGTCAGAAACTGCGATGAAGGCAGCGAAGGCGTTGAGTAGTCAGGGCCCACCGCCGCGCATCCGGTCAGGATGAGCGCACTCAGGGGGAACAGAACTGCTTGATAGGGACTTCTCATGACGTGCTCTCCTCAATGTGCGGCTTATCGGTTAACCTGTGTCGCTCGAAGCGAGCCTCCAAGCCGCGTATCACTACATAAAAAACCGGCGTCAGGAATAATCCGAACAATGTCACGCCGAGCATACCTGCGAAGACCGCTATCCCCATGGCTTGGCGCATTTCGGCCCCAGCACCGCTGGCAAATATTAACGGCACGACACCGGCGATGAAAGCGAGTGAAGTCATCACGATGGGTCGCAACCGCAATCGACAAGCCTCGACGACCGCCTCCAGCGCACTTGCTCCTGCAGCTTCGAGGCTGCGTGCAAACTCGACGATCAGAATTGCGTTCTTGGCCGCCAAACCGACGAGCACGATAAGCCCTATCTGGACAAAGACGTTGTTGTCGCCACCTGCCAGCAAGACGCCGGTAATCGCGCTCAAAAGACACATCGGCACGATTAGCAGGACCGCCAGAGGCAGCAGCCAGCTGTTGTATTGCGCAGCGAGAATGAGATAAGCGAGCAGCACGCACAATGGGAAAATAAACAGCGCCGAATCGCCGGCAAGTTTTTGCTGGTAGGTGAGGTCAGTCCATTCGAAGCTCATGCCTTCAGGCAAAACCTCCTTGGCTAGTCGTTCCATAACCGCAACAGCCTGCCCCGAACTGACGCCTGCCATTGCACCTCCAGAGATGTCGGCCGTAGGGTAGCCGTTGTAGTGCATCACGCGGTCCGGGCCAGCACTCGGCGTCACGGTGACAAAGGAGGACAACGGCAGCATATCTCCGGCCGCGTTGCGCACCTGTAGACGGCCGATGGATTCGGCTTGCATGCGGTGGTCTGCATCGGCTTGAGCAGTCACCTTATAGGTTCGACCGAAGCGGTTGAAGTCGTTGATATATACAGAACCGAGATAGACCTGAAGCGACTCGAACACATCTGACAGACGAACCCCCTGGCTCATGACCTGGGTGCGGTCGATGGTGACATCTAACTGCGGCGCATTGATATCAAGACTGGTCATAAGCCCGGCCACCTCGCCCGACTCGGTAGCTTTTGTCATCAGGATCTGGGTCTGCTGCACCAGGGCGGCGAGCCCGGCACCGCTGCGGTCCTCGACCTGTATCTTGAATCCGCCCGTCGCGCCAAGGCCAGGTACCGGTGGTGGTGGGAACACACCGAGGAAGCCATCGGGGATGCTGGCAAATTGGGCTTGCAGGCGCCCCGCTATCGCCATCGCGCTGAGATCGGGTGTCGTGCGATCCTTAAAAGGGTCGAGCATGATGAATATGACCGCGGCATTTGGCACGTTGACGAAACCATTGATAGAAAGGCCGGGAAACGCAACGACGCTTTCGACACCTGATTCGGTCAGCGCAATCTTCGACATCTGTTTGACGACTGCGTCGGTGCGGTCCAGTGACGAGGCGTTCGGTAGCTGGGCGATTGCGACAAGATAATATTTGTCCTGCATAGGCACGAAGCCAGGCGGGACGGCCTTGAATCCGAAGAAAGTCATCGCGAGCAGCCCACCGTAAACCATAACTGCCACGCCGCTGATCCGCACGACCTTGCGCACCGTGTTGCCATAAGCGTCAGGTGCACGCTGGAACGGCTGGCCTAGTGTCCGAAACAACTGATCGGCGCGGCCACGTAGACTGCGCGGATCACGCACGATTGCCTCCTGGCGCGGGCGTAACAAGAGTCCTGCGAGCGCTGGGCTGAGCGTGAGTGAATTGACTGCCGACAGAATGGTTGAAATCGCAATCGTGAGCGCAAACTGTCGATAGAACTCACCCTGCAAGCCGCTTAGAAAGGCGGTCGGAATGAAAACGGCAGCGAGCACCGAGGTGATCGCGATGATCGGGCCAGTGACTTCGTCCATGGCAAGCCGTGCGGCCTGCATGGGTTCCTCACCATTTTCGATGTGACGTTCGACATTCTCGACCACCACGATCGCGTCATCTACGACGATCCCGATTGACAGCACCAGGCCAAACAACGACAACGTGTTCAGTGAGAAGCCCATCAGATGCATTACGGCAAAGGTGCCGATCAGCGATACTGGCACCGCTATAAGGGGAATGAGCGAAGCACGCCAGTTGCGCAGGAACAGCACCACTACGATAACGACGAGAAGAATCGCCTCCAACAAGGTGGTTGCCACCGACCCCAGCGAGGCACGGACAAAGACCGTCGGGTCATAGGCGATGCGCGAGCTGAGTCCTTCCGGAAAGTTACCTTCAAGCCGCTGCATGGTTGTACGCACAGCTTGCGCAACGTCGAGTGCGTTGGCGCCCGGACTCTGGATGATTTGCAGCGCGACGGCCGGTTCACCGTCAAGCAGGCTGCGCAATGCGTAGGCATCGGCACCCATCTCAATGCGGGCGACATCGCGCAAGCGCGTCACCTGACCGTCGCCGCCCGTGCGAATGATGATATCGCCGAACTGCTCCTCATCGGTTAACCGCCCGAGCGTGTTCACCGTCACTTGGAACGCCGCACTGGAATTGGGAGCCTGACCGACGGAGCCGGCCGCCACCTGCACGTTCTGCTCGCGCACAGCGGCAATCACGTCGCCAGCTGTCAGCCCTCGTGCGGCGATCAGGCTCGGATCGAGCCAGAGCCGCATACTGTATTCACCAGCTCCCCAAACCAGAACGTCGCTAACTCCCGGAATGCGGGACAGATCGTCGCGCACCTGGAGGTAAGCGTAGTTCGAAATATAGAGAGGGTCGTAGCGTTTGTCGGGCGATAACAGATGAACCACCATAAGGATGTCCGGCGAGGTCTTCTGCGTGACGACGCCTTGGCGCTGCACCTCCTCCGGCAAACGCGGCAGGGCGCGCGAGACGCGGTTTTGCACCTGGATCTGTGCCATATCGGCATTCGTCCCTTGCGCAAAAGTGACGGTCAGGATCATTCGGCCGTCAGTGGCTGATTGCGACGACATGTAAAGCATGCCCTCGACCCCGGTGATCGCCTGCTCGAGTGGCGCGGCTACCGTTTCAGCAATCACCTTGGGATTGGCGCCCGGGTAGGAGGCGGTCACCTGAACCGTCGGCGGCGTCACGGCCGGATACTCGCTGAGCGGCAATTGGAAGAAGGCAACGATGCCGGCGAGCACCATCAGAACTGAGAGGACGATGGCAAAAATCGGGCGATCGATGAAGAAACGTGGGAATTTCATTGTGCGGCTCCCGAGGTTTGCGGCACCGCAATAGGTGTACCGTCAATCGCAGCAGACTGAGGTGTGACCTGCATGCCAGGGCCTACCAGCCCTTTGACGACGATGCGCTCGCCGGGCTGCAGACCTTGTTCGATCACGCGCAAACCGTCGACCACCGGACCCAACTCGACTGGCCGGTATTCCGTCTTGTCGTCTTTGCCGACAACGAGCACATAGCGGCTACCTTGATCGGTACCAATCGAATGATCGGAAACCAGAACCCTAGCTTGCGTCGCTCCGGTCTCCAGTTTGACCTTGGCAAAAAGACCGGGCGTCAAATGCCCATCGGGGTTGTTTACTACTGCGCGCATACGCACTGTTCCCGTCCCACGATCGCTGGTGTTGGAGAGGTAGTCGACACGGCCGGGCCTCGAATATGTCTTGTCGGTGAGCATTGCCACCATAACCTTTTCCGCCTGTGAACCATTCGTGGTCGTGTGGTCTCGGCCTGCGGCGAGCGATTGCAAATAAGTGCGTTCGTCGACATCGAAATAGACGTGGATTGGATCGATAGAAACGATTGTTGTGAGTGGCGTCACGCCGCTGACGACGTAGTTGCCTTCTGTAACGAGGGCTTGGCCGACACGTCCACTGATCGGCGCCGTGACGCGTGCGAAACTCAGATCCAATTGCGCGGCATCCACCTCTGCCTTTGTGGCGTCGACCTCTGCTTTGCTTGCATTCAGAGAGGCGGTTGCGATGTCGAGGCGATTACGAGCGACGATCTTTTGGGCGAACAGCTGCTCGGCTCGTGCATATTCCGTTTGGGCGAGCATCGATGCCGCTTCAGCCTGGCGCAGGCGGGCCGTCGCGGCGTCCAGCGCGGCTTGGAACACCCGAGGATCGATGAGAAAGAGCTCGCTGCCCTTTTCGACGAAGCGTCCCTCGGGTAGGGTTACGTTCTGAATGTAGCCAGCTACCCTCGGGCGCAGCTCAACCCGCTTGACCGCGGTCAGCGAGCCTGTGAACTCGACAAATGGCGTCACCGGGCGAACGATCACTTCGGCCACCGGAACACTTGGTGGCTTTGCAGGACTGGCTGAGGGCACCGCCTCCTTGCATCCAGCTATAGCGAGTGCAACGCTTAGCGCCACAATGGTTATGGTTACACGTTTGACCTTCATCATTATTTCCTTTCTGGATAGCTGTCAACAGTTGGTTTTGTTGAGCTGGGGTAGCTCCTAGTATATTTATCCGCCTTACTACACTTAGAAGGTCAAGTGCTTTTTTTGATTAATAAGGGTGCCGTGCTAGACGCGTAGTAAGCGTCTAGCGAACCACACCTATTTTTTAAAACTCCAGGGTAACAAGCTGTCGATATCCGGTGCAGGCTGGCACAGTTCATTAAGGCAAGCCATGATGTAATCAAATGGGATTAGACCATTAACTTTGCCTGTTTCGACAATACTGTAAAGTGTTGCATTGGCATGTGCACCGTTAGCCGTTTGACTAAATAACCAATTTTTACGCCTATCACAAACGGTTTTACCGCGCGTTCAGCTCTATTGTTATCGATGCTGAGTCGTCCATCATCAGCATAGCGTATGAGCTTTTGCCATTGATTGACTAGATAGTTTGCGGCTTCTATTAGCTTGCTGTTACCCACTAAATTTGGCTGGTTCTGCTCGAGCCATGTTTTTAGCTTGCTAAGAATAGGCTGGCTAGCTTCTTGTCTGGCGACGTACTTTTCATCAGTACTTTTATCTTTAATGCGTGACTAAACAACTTACGACTGTTGGATAAGACTCAATACCACATCCGTTTTGCCAGTTTTATTTTTGCCTTGTAACTTCTTCGCGTCGATAAATTTACGACGAGCATGAGCCCAACAGCCGATTAAGGTTACCTGTGTTTTGGTATAGGCTTGATAACCATCCACGTGCAAATATCCTTGATATCCATCAAGATAATTGACCACGCACGCGGCGGCGCGACTATTGTGGAAGTCGTAAAGCACGATATTGGGGATAGGATTATTTGGGGCAGGTGAATCTCGACCAGAGCAATACACCCACATGTAGCTTTTTACTTTATCGGATTTCACCACTTTTAATGGCGTTTCATCGACAAACAACGTGGGTTGCTTTAACAGCTCGGCTTTAAGTCTTTGAACTAATGGCGTGAAGAGTGTGGCGGATTTGTCTATCCAGTTACTCATGGTCTGACGACTGAGCTCGATACCGTATTGCTTGAACATCGCTTCCTGGCGATAAAGCGGTAAACCGTATTGGTATTTACTGGTGATAAGCTGACTGAGCAAACTGCTTGTTGAAATGCCTTTGTTGATGGTCATTACTGGCATTGAGGCTTGCTTTATCGGTGTGTGAGTCGAGGATTTATCACAGTGGTGGCAGGCTTATTTAGGCCTAATGTGCTCAATCACTTTGATTTGAGCGGGAATAAACTCAAGCTTTTCTGACTTATCTTCACCCATTTTATGTAGCTCACCGCCACAACAATCACATAATTTATCGATGATGTCGTGGATAACTTGCTCACGGGGTAAGTCTTTTGGCTGCGGCTTACGAACAGGCTTTTTACGGGTATAGCTAATCGATTGTTGCTCTGCCTCAACGTCCTCACAATCTCTTCCACTTCGTTAAACAGTTCACCTTGGCCGACAAAGCCTTCAGCACTTTTGCCGAATTGTTTTTATTGAGCTAAATGCCAGCGCTCTTCCAATGCCGCAATGTGGGCATCCCTCAGTGCTAACAGTTTTTCCAGTTCAGCAATACGCTGTTTAAGGGCGAGTACATTTTTAATTACACCTATTTTAAGGCATAACGAAAGGCTTTCCAGTGCTAACTGAACATAGTTTGATGATCATCAATCGATCGCTAATATTAAAGTACTTGCTTACCACTAACATCAATTTTGCTATGGCCGATGACATCATAACCCGATAATAACCAATGTAATTGCTGCTCGGTTAGGCTCATTGTGGGCGATATGAGTTTAGGCCATTTGAACTTATGCTTATCTAATCGCTTATACCACAGTGCAAAACCGGTGTTATCCCAATAAAGAAGTTTTAGTTTGTCTCGGCTTTTATCACAAAACATAAATAGCGCACCGCTGAGTACGGGTAATTCAAGTTCCGCTTCCACCAAAGCCGCCAATCCATTAATTGATTTACGGAAATCAACTACATCTGCACATAAATAGACGGTGGGTACATCAACGAACATCCTCATACCGTTAGCCCTTTAATAATGGCAACGATATCGGCCGTTGCTTAATCAGCAGGAAGCGTGAGTTGGCCGGTTAGCGTATCAAACTGTAAGGGATTTTGATGAGTTTGCGTGCAAACTTCAGTCGTCTGTTTTACCTGAAAAAAACGTGATGATGTCAGGCTCTGCGTTTGCACTGGCAAGGTGGAATTAGGCAGGAGTTCAGCCAGTAAAGGACGCTGTTTATAATAAGTTGTAATAGCAACATTATGGGGCTGGAAAAATTCAACATTAGTGCCACTAAACGTGCTGCGTTGCTGAAGGAGTTGTTGCCATTGCACACTTGTTCTGTAAGTTTTCATCACCTGCTCCAAATTTATTATTGAGCAGGTTTTTTTAGATAATCAGAACATCGATACTAGGTTTACTTCGCTAGACGCTTACATTTCATTCATAATATCCATTTATTATTCCTAGCATTTTATTTGAAAGATGGCTCAACTATACTTCTTGGCTAAGTGTAAAATCTTTTTGACCATGGCGCGTAAACCATTACCACGCTGGGCACTTAAGTGACTGAATAAATCAATTTCGGTGAAGAACGCTTCGATATCAACACCGGTAATATCCTGAGGTGTTCTTTTATTAAATACACTAAGAACAATAGCCGCTAATCCTTTAACAATTTGAGCCTCACTGTCGACAGCCATCAAAAGAATGTTATTTATTTCATCGTATTCGCATACTAGCCATACCTGACTTTGGCAACCGACGATAAAATTCTCATCGGTTCTAAACGCTACTGGCATGCTGGGAAGTTCCTTACCAAGGTCGATGATATAATGGTAACGTTCTTCCCAATCATCAAAAAAATGTAGGGCCTCTTTGATGTCTTCAGATTTGATTTCACTACCAAAAGGGCTTTCTGGTAAACCGATAATAGACAGTGTGCTCATCAAAATAACCCCATTTCTAATTGCGCCTCTTCCGTCATCATTTCTCGACTCCAAGGCGGGTCAAGAACAAGGTCCACTAAGACAGTATTGACATTAGGCACTAGCCCAACTTTGTATTTGAGATCCTCGATCAATACCGGTCCCATGCCACAGCCTGGCGCGGTTAACGTCATGGTAATCACTACGGTATGGGCTTCTATCTTACAATGGTATATCAAACCCAAATCAACAATGCTTACAGGTATTTCTGGATCGTAAACAGCAGATAACGCCTTCCATACATTACTTTCAAGCACCGTTTGATTGCCTGACTTATCATCTGAGAGTTCAAATTCTAAGACGATGGGTTTAAACCCAAGTGCATCGCCATCAGTACCATCGATGCGAGCCATATTGCCGTTAACCAAAACGGTATAGGCTCCTCCTAAAGATTGGGTCAGAGTGACAAAAGTATCTTTTTTTATTGTAATAGAGGTTCCGACTGGTACTAATCGTGCTGGACAATCTCTATTCACTACAATTATCTTTTTTTCCATAATATTATTCAGTATTCGTCAATGTTTTTGAATGGATCATTAAACTGAAAAGCTTTCTCCACAACCGCACTCAGCTGAACTTTTTGGGTTGTTGAACTTAATGACTTTGTTCAATCCCTCCGTGACACAATCAATCTCAGTCCCGTTTACATAAGGTAAGGCTTCTTGAGTGACGTACAGTTTGAGCTTATCGTTGATAACAATGAACCCCTCTTCAGTAATGGGATTGTCAATAAAATCCAACACATATCTAAAACCATTGCAGCCACTTTTTTTCACTGAAAAACACAGACCAAAAGCATTTTTATTAAGGATTTCTTTCTCCAGGTAACTACGAGCATTGTCACTCAAGGTAACACTGGTTTTATTTGGTTCAAATTTCATTACTGTCATAATAAGATTACCCTTGTTATCGTCATTATTTAGTTATAAGAAGGTTTTAACTTTAGTCAACGCTGCAAATAACATGGCCACTTCTTCTTCTGTGTTATAGAGAGAAAATGAGGCGCGTACCGTGCCTGAAATACCCAGCTCATTCATCAATGGCATAGTGCAATGATGCCCTGTTCGAACTGCAACGCCTTGTTGGTTGAGTAAAGTCCCCACATCACTTGGATGTGAATCCCCCATGAGAAAAGAGAAAATAGCCGTTTTATTTTCTGCCGTACCATAGAGGTGAATATCATCCATACTCTGTGCTAACGCTAAGCAATAATTCATTAATCGCTTTTCGTGTAACATGGCCCCGACTCGATCAATACTATTAAGGTAATCTATTGCCGCTGCAAGTCCGACAGCCCCCGCTATATTTGGCGTACCCGCTTCAAATTTATAGGGCAACTCATTCCATGTAGCCTGTTCAAAAGTCACCGTTTTAATCATCTCGCCCCCCATTTGAAATGGGGGGAGTTGTTCAAGACGATCCTCTTTCCCGTACAATACGCCTATACCCGTTGGACCAAATAACTTATGCCCTGAGAAGGCATAAAAATCGCAATCGAGTTGCTGCACATCGACAGGACAATGAGCAACGGCTTGTGCACCGTCTATCACAGTAATCGCATCGACTTGCTTAGCAAACCTCACGATTTCTTTTACCTGATTAATCGTGCCGAGTGCGTTGGAAACATGCGTCATGGCAACAATGGCGGTTTTTTTGTTAAGTAATTTTTTAAACGTTGAAAAAATTAGCTCGCCTTTCTCATTAATTGGCACAACGATTAGTTTTGCACCGCTTCGCAGTGCCGCTATTTGCCAAGGTACAATGTTGGCATGGTGCTCCATTGCTGAAATAAGAATTTCATCACCCGGCTTCAAATGACTTTGTGCTAATCCACTTGCGATCATGTTAATCGCTTCGGTGGTCCCTTTTGTCCAAATTATTTCGTGACTGTGCTTGGCATTAATAAAGCCTTGTACGCTACTGCGTGCTTTCTCGAAAAGCTCAGTGGCATCATCGCTCAAGGTATGGGCACCTCGATGCACATTCGCGTTGCTATTACTATAAAATTGATTTGTAGCATCAATAACAATTTGTGGTTTTTGAGTTGTAGCGGCATTATCCAAATAAATTAACGGTCGACCTTTAATACTCTTATTTAATAAAGGAAAATCCTGGCGGATCTTTACAATATCAAAGGTGTTATCTTCCACAACTGCCGATAAAGGAGACATTGGTTATTTCCCCCCGGGGTACTGTAATGATAAAAATAAGCTAGAAAAACGTTGTGTAATAAACGCTTGTACACTCGTTTCTGGAACCTTATCGACTATCTCAGCAATAAAGGCTAGGCTCAACAGTCGTTTCGCTTCGCTCCTTGAAATGCCTCTAGATTGTAAATAAAACAGCGCATCACTATCAATTTGACCTACCGTGGCACCATGTGAACATCTCACATCATCAGCATAGATCTCTAATTCAGGTTTGGTATTAATCGTCGCAAAATCTGACAGTAATAAATTTTTATTGCTTAGCTTGGCTACCGTTTTTTGAGCGTCTGGATGAATATGAATACGGCCATTGAACACGGCATTGGCTTCGTTATCGGCTAAACCTCGAAATATCTCGTTGCTGGTACAATTTGGTGCCATATGTTCCATGCAAGTATGGTTATCAATAGTTTGTTGGTTACGTCCGTAAAAACTGCCTCGAATATCCGCACTCGCATACTCCCCTACTAAAGCCACGGTAAGATCATTACGCTTTAGTTTAGAAGCTAGGCTAATTTGATACTGTTGATAAAGGCTATTACGACCTTGTTTAACGCGCTGACTGCACAGGCTAGTCACGCTCTCATCAAGTTGGATCCGGCTATGAGTAATATCTGCGTTGTCATTAACAAAGCATTCAATCACAGTATTAACCATTCCTGTATGTGTGACAGGTGTGTCCTCATGCTCGATTATTGTCGCTTTACTGCCCGTTTCAGCAATAATCAATACCCGCATCATATGCGTTTTTGGCTGTTCGCCTATCAATAGGTTTACAATATAAAAAGGCTTATCAACAAGGCAATGCTCAGGAATATGTATAAGCAAACCGTCTTCAAGTTGCTCGCTGTTTAGGCTTGAAAAATAGTCATGGTAATGGCTATGACTGCTGTCTAGGTGATCAACAATGATTTGCTGCTGAGCGGTGCTAGCCTCGGAGAATAAAACACTATAGGGGTTGCTATCATGTTGTGATAACTCACCCACGAATACTCCATTAACAAACACTAACCGATACGCATCAAAATCACTTATCAAAGACTGTGAAAGTACGTTATTGATCTCATGGGTATCTCTGATGTCATTGACACTTTTTGGATCGAACTCCCCAGTACTGTGTATGTCTGTTGGGTCACTCGCTAACAGTTGTTCAAGCTTCAGATATTTCCAATCTTCGGTTTTCTGCGTCGGGATTTGTAGATATGTTAAACGCTCACTTGCCGCTGCACGGATGGGTTGTAACCAGGCATTTTTCTGGTGAATTGGAATGTTGGAAACACCCGTTGCTATTTGTGTTAGATTATTCATTGTTAAACCTCAATTGGATTAACGGCTTGCTCAGTTCCATTCTCTAACCAACCGTAGCCCTTTTCTTCTAATTCCAACGCCAACTCACTTCCGCCAGATTTAACGATCTGTCCCTCGGACAATACATGGACAAAGTCAGGTTGAACGTAATCTAATAATCGTTGGTAGTGAGTGATGACAATAAAGGAGCGATCGGGACTGCGTAAGGTATTGATACCATCAGCTACCACTTTGAGTGCATCGATATCTAAGCCTGAGTCGGTCTCATCAAGTATGCATAGCGTAGGCTCTAACATTAGCATCTGCATAATTTCATTGCGTTTTTTCTCTCCACCCGAAAAGCCTTCATTGACCCCACGCTTAAGAAAATCAGTACTTAGGTCAACGAGCTTGCATTTTTCACGCGCCAGCTTCATAAACTCAACCGCACTTAGCAGTGGCTTGTTCTGATGTGTATAGAGGCATTCAAGGGATGTTTTTAAAAATTCGAGATTGCTGACTCCTGGAATTTCAACCGGATATTGAAAAGCAAGAAAAATACCTTCGCGGGCACGCTCTTCAGGCTTAAGTGCTAATAAATCTTTGCCTTCAAGCATCGCTGTTCCATCTGTCACTTCATAGCCATCACGACCTACTAGGACATTGGATAATGTACTCTTTCCGCTGCCATTAGGTCCCATAATTGCATGGACTTCACCCGGTTTAATCTCGATATTTAATCCTTTAAGGATCTCTTTGCCATCAACTTTGGCTTTTAAATTTATAATTTTTAGCATCTGTAACCTTTATCTATTTAAGTAACGTCTTTATTAACGTGATACAACGCCTGTTGTCAGGGTTGACCTAACTAGCGCTTTATCCAACCGAGCCTTCTAGGCTAACCTCTAACAGTTTTCCGGCTTCAACAGCAAACTCCATTGGCAGCTCTTTAAAAACGGATTTACAGAAGCCATTAACAATCATTGATACTGCTTTTTCAGGGTCGATACCGCGTTGCTGACACAGAAATAACTGATCGTCACTGACTTTTGAAGTCGTTGCTTCATGTTCAACTATCGCACTGGGATTTTTGCTGACAATATAAGGGAATGTATGAGCTGCACATTTATCACCAATTAACAGTGAATCACATTGGGTGAAATTACGTGCGCCATCTGCTTTAGGCGACATATGGACTAATCCACGATATGAGTTTGAGCCTTTGCCCGCTGAAATACCCTTTGAGATAATGGTACTGCGAGTATTACGACCAAGATGGATCATCTTGGTTCCCGTATCAGCTTGTTGCGCGTGACGAGTTAAGGCAACGGAATAAAATTCACCGACACTATTATCACCCAGTAATATCACACTGGGGTACTTCCATGTAATGGCTGAACCCGTTTCTACCTGAGTCCAAGATATTTTCGCATCTGTGTGGCAGACACCCCGTTTGGTCACAAAATTATAGATCCCGCCTTTACCGTTTACGTCGCCTGGATACCAGTTCTGAACGGTTGAATATTTGATTTGTGCGCCTTTTAACGCCACTAACTCAACGACGGCGCCATGAAGTTGGTTTTCATCTCGCGATGGGGCAGTACAGCCTTCAAGATAGCTAACATAGCTGCCCTCATCAGCAATAATCAAGGTACGCTCAAACTGGCCGGTATTCATTTCATTGATCCGAAAATAGGTCGACAACTCCATCGGACATCTAACTCCTTTTGGAATATAAACAAACGAGCCGTCACTAAATACTGCACAGTTTAATGCCGAATAAAAGTTATCGCTAATGGGCACAACAGAGCCCAAATATTTTTTAATTAATTCAGGATGTTCGATGATCGCTTCTGAAAGTGAACAGAAAATCACCCCAGATTCAGCCAGCTTTTCTTTAAAGGTGGTAATAATAGACACACTATCAAACACGATATCAACGGCAACACCAGCCAGTGCCGCTTGCTCATGCAATGGAATACCTAATTTTTCATAGGTACGCAACAATTCAGGGTCGACCTCATCCAAGCTTTTTGGTGCATCGTCTTGACTTTTCGGACTTGAATAGTAAGAAATAGCGTCGAAGTCAATTTCAGGATAATTGACCTGCGCCCATTCTGGGCGTTCCATCTTTAGCCATTGTTGATAGGCATTTAACCGCCATTCCAACATAAATGCGGGTTCATTTTTTTTGGCCGATATTTTCCTAATAACATTTTCATCTAAACCAGGATCAAACGTTTGCATTTCAATATCGGTTATAAAACCTGCGTCGTAACCGGAATTAATACGATCATCAATAACACTGCTATCGCTCATAGTGATCCACTCTCTTTTTATAGGTTTGCCAAGTAAAATAGTGCCGAGTCACATACCAGTTATGGAAAATACCCCACATATTGAGAGCCTGACTCTGAGACTAATTTTACGGCACGGCTCCAAGGAAAAAAATCGACCACAAGCTCATGACACATGGCTGTAAATGCTGCTTGGGCAACAACCACACTGGCGCCTTGACTTTCCAAGGCTTTCCCTGAATACGGCGCCCAATCTAATGAGGTGAGGTCACGGTTTCAGAGTTTGCTGTACTGCCACCGATAGCGAATAGCAATCCTAATATGGCATAGTTAAAATTCATAAAGTCTCCTAGAAATTAATGACGTAAATTAGAGTCAATAATACATTTTTGGAAATAAATTCAATAAGTCTTTCCTTAAATCATATACATTTACAACTCGTTTTGGTCGGATAACCAGCACCTGTTGCCAGGTGCTGCTCTCCTAAGAACCGTACATACAACTTTCACTGCATACGGCTCAAGCCTCCGTCAATTGGCGTTATTTTGAGACTTGCAGCTTCTATCTGCACTGCAACAGGTTGACTCAGGTTTGGCCGGATATCCAATTTCCTCCAGAGCGTCGATAATTTCTTCTTGCGATTGGCTGCTTTGTACATTGATAATACGGCTGGTGAAATCTGCTGTTACGACTGCATGGGCGTCCATTTCCTTTATTGCACGGTTGATCAAGCCAAAGCAGTGGTTGCAGGTCATATCGGTAATTTTTAACGTTAACATCGTAAATCTCCTTTACTAAGTGGGCAGCTAAAATTTTGCACCTTGCTACAGGGGGAAGGTCAAGGCTTATTTTCTGTGATAGCAGCCTGCTAGGGCTGAAAATGAATATTTGAAAAGCAACGTCGATAACATTTGATCTTTACAAGCAACAGTGGACACTTCACTAAGCACTATTCTTCAATTCAAAATTCTCAGGGTTAAGATAGCCAAGAGCACTTGGTCTTCTGGTCTTCTTATAATCAACCTCAATGTATCCCTCTGGCCTGCTAATTTTCCAACGATCTCACGCAATCTTGCTTATATTGTTTTCAGTTCCATGTTCGATTTTCTGGGGTCTTGTCTTTTGCTTTTCACATTAACAGAGATAAGGCAAACACAGATAAACAAAACATGATTGAGTAATTGCTCTAACGCGCTTTGGGGCAGAAACGATTTAGAGTTTTAGCTCTTAAAATAGCTATTGGCATTAGAATAGCTATGTCAAAGCTCTGTATCACTTGGGAGACTTTCGATGTCCTGTTCCTCCTCCAGTTAGGAGGCTAAATTAGCTAGATCAGTACACTAACAAACTGAATTGCAATAAGAATTTCACTCAGTTATTATAAAGAAAATAGTTACATGAGGCCTAAGGTTCATGAACTTTAATCTTAATAAACTCTTTAGGAATAGGTCTATGAAATTGAAAATAATTATTAGTGTTTCATTCTTTGTTTTAGGAGTGGTAACGACATTATTTTTATTAAAGTTCGAAGGGTTTACTGAAAGTATTGTTAGTAATATTGATATATTTACTAAGTTAATGGGTATGTTTTTTTCAGTAGCCACCACTTTAATAGCATTCTATGCGCTAAATTCGTGGCGTCAACAAATCAGATCCTCTGGTATTTTTGAATTGGCAACACAATATGAATCTGATGTAACAAGACTAACTATGCTTACTACGGGTGGCTGTGAAATTACTGAACAAGCTGAGTTTGCTAGATTATTTAAAGATATTTCCTTTCGTAGCTTATCATTGAAACAACGAGAGTTTTCTCTTAAACCAATGGATAATATTTTAGACTGTATTAACGAAATGAAAGTCTCTATGACTGAAAGTAAATACATTTCTAATGAAACAAGTTTGAAAATGCATAGTTATGTAAATCAACTAAGTGAAGAAATTAATAGTGTTTTTAGTTGGAGATGTTCATAACAAAGCATCAGAAATTAAAGTCATTTACAAGTTGTAGTGACTCAGTAATTTTGTATGTCAACAAGTAAAAGTAAGTGGTTAGCATTCAATATAATTATGCTTGAAACGACAGATTGCAACTCGTTTTGGGGCAGAAATGTGTTGGCCAAGCTAACTTGAAAATGGACAAAAGCTTGTTAGAGTTAAAGCTCTTAAGATGATGAGTCTCATTAGGGAAAGTATGGCAAGGGGATATACGGTAACGCCTGCAATGAGGTGTACCCCACTAAACCAGCAAAGCGCACTGAACTCCATACCAAAGCCGACGAGCGTAACGCATCACACCTTAATTGCTTTGTTAAACTTTACCTACGCTTATGTTCTGTACGGGATGAAATTTCTGGAATTGATTCTGACGGAGTTATCACGGTACGGACATTTGCTATGCCAGCTAATTTCTCTTTTGCTATATAGCTCATTGGCTGACCGGTTCTCTCTGATTCTTCGCGGATTTCATCAATCAATTCGCCTGGAATTGGTTGGTCGATTGCTTCGATGATCGTTGATAGGTGATATGTCGCATCATCTTCCTCTGCACTACTCATGTGCTCGAGAGCAACTTCGGGATCTACACTTACAGCCTCTTCCATGCCTGAACCAATATTGCCAAAGTTATGATTAAACCACTCTCCTTGCTCCTGACTCAAGCTAAGAACAAACAAATCCTGATCGTGAAACGGTACATGGAAGTCATTGAAATTAACAAACTGTCGCCCATCAATTCGCATTTGAAAATGGTAATGGGGATAATCTATTGATGTACTTTCATGACCAGCGTAGTCATTTTTTGAACAATCAAATGTCCATTCAATATTTTTCCACTTTATTGTGTATGAGATAACTTTTCTGTCTGCCTTTTCTTCTTCAAGATCATTAATGTTTGAATGAAACCGTTCTTGGTTTGCACACCAGCGTAGAAATGCAGCAATGTTTCCATACCCATACTTCTCGTATACCAATGGAAAATCTTTCTTTTTAAATTTACATTGGCGCAATAACCAATGTAAGCAAGGTTCATTTTTGCTTATAGTTTTAAAAGATTTTCCACACAGATAGCAAATATCTTGCTCATAGCCAACTTTGAAAGCATAAGCTTGCTTTATATGCTCTTCTTCTTGGCGTTGATTCATTTCCTCAATGTGTTCAGGAGACATTGAATCAAATATTTTCTTATACTGCATTGTATTGCGATGCATTAAAGCCTCCAGTAAAATTTAACGCTTGCAACAGCAACAAGTTAAGAGCCTAAGCGATTAATTTGTCTGTCTGCTTGCTCTTGTTAAGCATCGCTACGTACGACTGCACTCATTAATTGTCTCAATAAAAGAAAATCGTCCGGTGCAATAATATCCATCATTCCTGTTCTAGGATCTACAAAGTATTGAGCTACTCGTTCATGATTAAAAGTACTTACATCCAAAGGGTGCTCTGCAAATGGGTTGTGTAAAATATGTAATCCATCTGCAATATCTTCTACATAATCGGCTTTCATAGAATTACGCATCTCTGGGAAGATACTGTCATCAACAGGTAAATGACTAGTATGATAGACGGTTTGAGCACTCGGATTATCTGCCAAAGCACGAATTTTACCCCAAGTAGCTAAAGAACTATAAATTACAGCGCTAACATCGTTGAATTCATCCGTGGTGAAAAGACCTAATGGTATTGTGGCACTTTCATTTTTTATCACAGCATCAACTGGATATTTAATTAATTCATTAGCACCAGTTGCAATCGTTGTTTCCTCATCAACATATAGGCCATATAAGACTGCGACAATTGCTCTATTTATAGCATAGTGTGAATAAGGACGATCAAAAGATGCCAAACCAATAACATAGGGTTTATCTTTTACATGTTCTAGTTTGGAGTAACTAGTTCGATATTTTTTTATTTTGGACGAAAGGCTATTAGATATTCGAATTGCTGATTGTTGATTGAAAGTAGCAAAATCCGTTGGCGCAAATTTTTGAGAATGACCTGCAGGTCCTTCTCCGCCTTGGGGTGGTGCTGCAATTGTTGCTTCTAGAACAATAGGCCTGTCTAATTCAGTTACAAAATCTGGAGCATACTTGGAAAAATCCGTATTAGCGCCAAGTTCATTTAAAAATGCATTAAGATACAATTCCCACATAGACGATTCGAAAGTAGTTTGGAGCTCATACACAAACTTCCCATCTCTATCTTCAAAACCTTTAGCCCATGAGTTTAAAACTTCTCGTTCAGGTCCGTATTGTTTCTGAAGCATCATTTTAAATATTGGGTGTAATTTTTCATCATCTGCTATAGGTGTAAATAAATCCATCATAACCCCACGATATTGATGCGCTGCTTAACGTTTTAGTATTTATGCGCTGCGCTGTTTGCAGGGCATAAATCGCTTGTAGGACTTGGCCGCTGCCACATCCATGTAAACGGGTATAAATGATGCTATATGAATTTGGATTTTTGCGGTAGCTGTTTTTTATACGGCTTGATAGGTAATTGCTTGATATCGTTTTAGCTTTACAATTCGATTAGGCGCACTTTTGGCTGATTAATGATCTTGATTTACGACGCCTCAACCCTATATATCAACATTTAGACTGAGCTAACTCTTAACATTAGTAAATATTATTCAAAAAGCAGGCATGCATTAGTTTAATCAAGTATTCTCGAATCAAGTTTTGCCGCCCCCCAATTGCCCACTAAAATCCATGCACAATGGCTAGGTTCTGCGCCTGAACCAGACTAGGCAAGTCTGGTTCAGTGAATCAGTCTGTCTTAGAGTGATTCACTGGCTCATTTTTGGACAGAAATGGGCTAGTGCAAAGAGTCTAAAGGTAGGTCGTGGGATTTATGAATATATGGTAATCAAATAAAGTTTACACTGAACCAAATATTTTAACCGTTTATCAACCCAATCCTATCGGCATTTTGTATAAATATGGTCGCGTCATCGTCAGACAATAGTTCTAGTGAGGTATACTCTACACCCATTTCGATTAGCTTATGATTTTGCCCAATTAAATAAGCCGTACCACGATCAAATCTCTCTTCAAAGAGGGTCTGAATATGAGGTGAAGCTGCTGTTGAAAAGACTGTTCGAAATATTGATAAATCAAAAATCAAATCGACAACTTCAACCCAAGCGTGACCATCCCATTGTGCGATTAATCCTGACTTTTGATTTAGTTTTGGTTTAATAGGGTGATGAGCAAATATTTTAGAACCTGCGACAGACAAACTTCCCGTCACAAATCGAGTCGCTACAGGCAAATGGTCATTAATCATTGCTGCTAGGATGGCGCTCATATACAAACAGCTACCATCTACTGGTTTGAAGTTTTGAGTTATGTTTTCAGCCATATATAGAACTTCTTGTACTAATTCGTTTTGTGTCATTTAAACTCCAAACCCAATAAACCGTTGACGCTGCCAGTACGCGCAGCTTTGCCGTGTAAAAGTGGAGCCGAAATGAAAAACTGGCGCCGTGTTTGGCTTCGTTAAGCTACGCCATAGAACTCCGGTTCCCAGAACTCTAGTGGAATCTTTGCTTCAATTGCCTCGATTTCGTCCATTAAATGATCAAGTACATTTCTTTTTTCGAGCTTGCCTGCGCACCAAACTATGTATCCAAGATCATTGATTGAATCCACCGATCTTGCAGCATCTAGGATAAAATCGTCACTAATATCTTTGCTTGCCGCAACACAAGCAGATAAATAAGAAACAGGCCTCTCCGTTTTTATAAATTCAACCTTTGAGAAGTCAAACTTAGCCACACGCTTCAAAGCAACATAGCGAATATAGGATTTGACGTGCGCTGAAGCCCATATAGCGGGGAAAAGCTGAGCTAGCTGTTCGTCTGATCCATGCTTTACTAGCACATCCAACGAACCAGCATCTCCAAATGTAGACCACGAATTTAGCAGCAGGGTTTCTAAGTCTGGGTCATAGTGCACTGCGGTAAGGGCAAATGCTCGTTTCCTGTCGAGAATGCCATGCGATAGAATCTGCCACTCGATAAAAGTCTTTATTTTGTCTTGGCTATACAACGTTGAGAGCTCTTTGATTGCCGTGCCTAGAGATATTCGGTGGCGGCCCTCCGCTCCGTAGAAATCTTGCATAAGCTTATCTAAAAACCAGGGCGGAATTTTATCTTGGTTTGCACCTGCCCTATTTTTTAAATGCCTGACTATCTTGTTTCGAATGCCTGTGTTGTTCAAGTGCTCAAAGTACAAGCTACAAAGATCATCACATTTGATGGTCAGATAGAAGGCATATTCTAGCCTATCCCGACTTCTGGCTGTGCATGCACTAAGCCTTACTTGTAATTCTGAGATGTAATTTTCCATTTTATATCTGGCCTCACTTTACATTTGTATAGTGCGAATGCGCGCTTACTTACCTCATTAGAACAGTAAAAATGCGTTGTAAGACGACAACTAGAAAGCCAACTTAGCGTCAATTAGAATAC
>TARA_R110002033_G_scaffold28871_2_pt1 | contig 33446 bp, 30 predicted proteins | sample TARA_R110002033 | Tara Oceans TARA_R110002033 (sample SAMEA4397051) | marine metagenome | biome: Polar Biome; feature: [SRF] surface water layer (ENVO:00010504); material: water (ENVO:00002006), including particulate matter (ENVO:01000060) such as... | depth 5 m
TAATTAAATGCTAAGGAAGTCATATAGCATCTACAGATCTCTAGTAGATTATACATAAAAAATTGTGGGTTATGCTAAAAATAGTATTTTTGCACAAAATTTAAAGAAAATGATAACAAATAGAACATTTACAATGCTTAAGCCAGATGCTGTTGAAAACGGACATATTGGTGCGATATTAGACAAAATTACTGCTGCTGGTTTTAAGATTGTAGCTATGAAGTTAACTCAGTTGAGTAAAAGAGATGCTCAAGCATTTTATGCAGTACATAGCGAGCGTCCTTTTTATGAGGAGTTGGTAGAATTTATGACTAGAGGTCCTATTGTTGCTGCTATTTTAGAAAAAGATAATGCTGTTGAAGACTTTAGAGCTTTAATTGGTGCTACTAACCCTGCAGAAGCGGCTGACGGTACTATTCGTAAAATGTTCGCAACCTCATTAGGTGAGAATGCAGTACATGGTTCTGATAGTGATGAAAATGCAGCTATTGAAGGTGCTTTCCATTTTTCTGGAAGAGAGATTTTCTAAGAAAAACTACATCATATATAAAAAGGCTACCTAGAAATGGGTGGCCTTTTTTTATTTTATTACATCTATAAACTCTCCAATTACTCTCATGTTTTCTCCATTATCTTTATCAATAATGATATTAGTATAATTCGAATCATATGAATTAGGTTTCAATACTATAGATTTATGTCCCCAGCTTTCATCAGAAATATTCTTTTCACTAGAATAAGTTTTGACAGTAAAAGCAGAGTTAAAATCGGGGTCTTGAAAATCGAAATTCTCTACTAAAACTATTTTTCCATTTCTGGAACCACCAAAATATTTTTTGAATAAGCATATAGAACCGTTTGGAATAACTCTATTCATTGATTCTCCTATTACTCTACATGCAAAATAATCTTCAGTTGCATATCTTTCAGAAACAGATATTAGATTATATTCTTTTCCAGATTGCATTTCACTAAAACTACCAGCTGCTGCATAAAAGTCATAAATTGGAATTGTGTAATCTATTAACTCATCTTCATTTTCTAGTAAATTAACTTCTTGTTTTGTAATGGTTTGAGGTATTTTTTTCTTTTTAACAGCTGTTATGTAATTATACAAATCATCTTTGACTGGTTGCTCCAATTGAAATTTAAAATGAACGACTGGTTTTCCAGACTCTAACATTTTCGATTGCTGAATTGAATCATTTATGATTGTAGCGTCACCGAGATAATAAAAGTCTGTTCCTTCAGCATCTTCTTTTTTCACGAATAATAATATTCGTTTTGAGTTTATTACATTCTTAATTTCTTGACTATCTAATTTTCTATTAGACCTGGATTCCCATGCAAAAATTGAAGGCGAAATAAAATGATCATTATACTTTATAGTGTCGTCAATGTCATCAGATTTATGATAGGTAACAAAACAAGGTGTGATTCCATTTCTTGTTCTATAACCGTAAACTGTACTACTTATATCATTTTTCCAATTTAATAATCTACAAACATCTTTACGGCTATATTTACTAAAAAGTATTAGACCATCTTTATAATAATCCTTTTCAAAATTATTATCGAATGCATAAATTGAATAATTTACAGAATCAAGAAGGAAGTTTTTAAATGTACTATTGGCAAGTAATTCTATAAAATCATGATGAAATTTGATAACATTTTTTTCTAAATAGATAACATTTTCTTCTTTTCGAATAAAGTTAAAATTAATGTTGGAAATACATGATTCTATAGTTTCTTTATTAGGTTTGTAGTGATACTTCTTATATATTAATTCATTAAGTTCAGAAATACTTAATGCACTATATTGCATTAATTCCTTTAAAATTAAACTCTCTTCAATTCTTTTAGAATTGTTTATCTCTTTTGAAAAAAGCTCTAATAAATTTGTAAGCTTTTTATTTATAACCTTATCAAAAGATTTGTCAACTTTGTTGATGAAATTAAAGTATGACTTAGAATATAAAACGAATGAGAATGGGTCTCTAGCATCGTTTTTTGCAAAATCCATCATCATAGGAATACGTCCTATTCTACTTTTTAAATTATTATAATCTATTTTTAAATCTGAAAGAAATTGCATCTTTGCAGAATCAATTGATGCATAAATCCTTTCCTTGGTAATTTCATCGAAATTAATAGTAGATTCTCCAGGAATCATAGTGCTACCTTCAGAAATTAACTTTCTTAATTTGTCTTTATTAAAAGAGGTGTCCCCATAAAGAGCAATAGGAATTAAATAGTTGTTTTGATAATTACCAATAAAATCAATAACTGTTAAGTAATATTTTTCATCAGTTTTTCTTAGCCCTCTTCCCAGTTGCTGAATAAAAATGATTGCAGATTGTGTTGGTCGAATCATTATGACTTGATTAATTTTGGGAATATCTATTCCTTCATTAAATATGTCAACTGTAAATATGTAATTTAATTTTATTTCTAAGTCGTCACTTTCTAATTGGTCTATTGCTCTTGTTCTTTCTTCTTCAGAACTATCTCCTGTTAAAGCAACAGTTTTGTATCCTCTTTGATTAAATTTTTCAGATAATTCTATTGCTTCAATTTTTTTTGAACAAAAAATTAAACCTCTCGTTATTCCATTATCAGAACCATAGAATTCAATTTTTTCAATGATTTTATTAACTCTTTCATTGGCTGTTAAAAGTCTAAAATCTGATTCATTTTCAAGTATTTCATCATTTACTGATAAATCTGTAACACCATAATAATGGAATGGAATTAACATGTTTTCTTCCATTGCTTTATTAAGCCTAATTTCATAAGCTATATTATGGTCAAATAGGCTATAAATATCGTTACCATCTGTTCTATCTGGTGTAGCAGTCATGCCAAGAAGAAATCTTGGATTGAAATATTCTATTAGTCTAATGTAGGACTCAGCTCCTGATCGATGAGACTCATCAATAATTATATAGTCGAAATAATCTTTACTAAATTGTTTTAAATGATTTGATTTTGATATTGTTTGAACTGTTGAAAACACAAAATCTTTATCCAACTCTCTAAGTTGTCCAGAGTACAGCCCCATTGTTTTAGACTTTCCAAAAATAGTTTGAAAAGTCTCCATTGCTTTTTTCGCAATGTTTAATCTGTGTACTACAAATAGGAGTTTTTTTGGATTATAGGCTTTAGCATCAAAAGCTGCTAGATAAGTTTTGCCTGTTCCAGTTGCGGAAATTATTAAAGCTTTATCGTTCTCTTTTCTTAAGTTCTCTATGTTTTGCAATGCTTCGGTTTGCATTGAATTAGGGGTTATTTCTAAATTAAGTTCTTTCGATAAATCCTCTTCACTTTTTCTAAAAACTAAAAATTGTTTTTTATAAACTTCCTCATAATTTTTGATATAAGCCTCATTTACAATTTCACCAATTTCAAAATCATTCTGAAATTCAGTTATTACATTGTCAACTATAGAACTTGAGTTTCTAGCAGAAACTTTCATATTCCATTCTTTGTTCGTTGATAATGCAGAAGAAGTTAAATTACTACTTCCAATTATTAAATTATAATATTCAGAATGTTTAAATATGTAACCTTTGGAATGTGAGTTTTCTTTAGTAATTATTTTTAATTCAATGTTTTTAAATTGAGAAAGCCTTTTAAGGGCATCAGGTTGTGTGAAGTTTAGATATTGCGAAACAAGCACTTTTCCTTTAATCCCTTTTTCTTCAAGAGTTTTAAAAGTGTTAATTAAAGTAGCAACACCTCCAGTTGTAACAAAAGCAACAGATATGAAAAAGCTTTCACAGTTTTCTAATTCCTTAATAATTGTAGATAGAACTTTTTTTCTAGGTATTTTTCTATTGACAAGCAATTCTGGTTGATAAAGAGCATCTGATTCTAATGATTTATCAATGAATCCAGTTAGTAAGCTATCTTTAAAAATATCGTTAAACGCTTTGTTCATTTTCAATTAATCTATTAACTATAGGAATATCTGCTGCTGCCCAATCCAAATTAATTAAATTTTCTAAAGAAAGCCATTTAGAAGAAATATGTTCGTTTAATTGAATTTCACTTGAATCTGAAATGCATTTAAAAGTGTGCATTGTCAATTTAAAATCAGGGTATTGATGGTTGACTGTTATGAATAAATCACTAATATTATTAGGTGTAAAGTTTAATTCTTCCTTTAACTCTCTAACTAAAGCTTCTTTTAGGGTTTCTCCGTATTCTACTTTACCTCCTGGGAACTCAAATTTTTTAGAAATATAAGATAGTTTGTTTTCTGGTCTTTGAACGCATAGAATCTTATTATTATAATAGATTATTGCGGCAACAACTTCTATCTTCTTCATTATTTTAATTTAAGAATTAAACTACCTCAAAACCAACTTCTTCACCACTTCTTTCCCTAGCTCTTCATTCAGCATCGAGATAATTTTAGATTTCCCGTGACTTAATTCTTCACGTAGTACAGAAGAAGAGAGTGAGATAAAAAGCGTTTCATTCCGTAATTCAATGGAAGTGGTGTAATTATTTACGCCATTTCCCATAAGTTTAGCCCAAGCTTCACGCGTATCAACCTTATCAATGCCTTTTTGGAGTTTGTTTTTTTGGATAAACTCTTGTAAAGCTTCACTTATTGGAATATGTTCGGTGCGTCTTTTCGCCATTATTTTGAAATATTTATAGGTTCATAGCGCTTATAGATATAGGTGATATTTTCACTATTGGTTACCGAGAAATTATCATTAGAAATCGTTTTAAGCGTTTCTGTCCAATCACTAACCTCAGTCTTATACTGTATGATATAGGTATCTTCTTTTTTGAATAGTGTGAAAAATTCAGCATCATCATTAGTGATATAGGTGCCTTCAAAAGTAGGCTTCACCTTTTTTCGAAATCCTTTTAAACCATTAATTTGGATGTAATCGATACTCTCATTCACCGTATATTCTTTGGTTTGGCCATCAGCGAAAGTTACTTTTTCTATTTCCCAATAGCCATTCAATAGGTTTAGTTGCTCTTGCGTTACCTTTTGGCTGCATGCAAAAGAAAGTAATGCCAAAAAAATGATACTAATTTTCTTCATCTATGTTTTAAATTCAATTCTTTAGTTACAATCAGTTCTCGATACTATTTTTGTTTCGTTCCACTACTCCAAATCACACGGTTCTCGATACTATTTTTGTTTCGTTCCACTACTCAAAAATCACACGGTTCTCGATACTATTTTTGTTTCGCTCCACTACTCAAAAATCACTCGAACTGACAATTTATTTTTTTTATTACTTGTATGCTGCTAATTTAATTCATCAACCATTAATTAATTCCCCAGCTTAAAAATCTTGTACGATTGGTGTATGGTCTTCACCACATTCTCGGTACGGTCGGCATGGGTATCACTAATAAATAATTGCCCAAAATTTTCATCGTCTACAAGACTAATAATATGACTTACTCTATGTTCATCTAACTTATCAAAAACATCATCTAGTAATAAAATAGGTGTTGTTTTTGCTTGTGCCTTTATAAAATGGAACTGTGCCAATTTCAAGGCAATTAAAAATGATTTTTGCTGTCCTTGGCTGCCAAATTTTTTAATCGGGTGCTCGCCGATATCAAAATTTAAATCGTCTTTATGAATCCCAACACTGGTATATTGTAAGGCTCTATCTTTATCGATATTCTTGTTAAACAAATTCAAAAGACTATCATTGAGCAGCTTGCTGTCATAGACCAAGGCCACTTCTTCGTTTCCGCCAGAAATAGCTTTGTATTGTTCTTTAAAAATAGGAATAAAGCTTTCTAAAAAAGTAATTCTCTTGTTAAATATTTCAGTTCCGTAACCATTTAATTGTTCGTTGTAAATGCTAAGGGTGGTTTTATCGAAGGCTTGGTTAACGGCAAAATATTTTAAAAGGGAATTGCGCTGCATTAAAACCTTATTGTATTTGATTAAGGTTTGTAAATAGTCTTTATCGGATTGTGAAATTACACCATCAATAAATTTACGACGGGTATCGCTACCTTCTGTAATTAAATCACGATCTGAGGGAGAAATAATCACTAAGGGTAAAAAGCCAATATGATCCGATAACTTATCATAGGCTTTGCCGTTTTTCTTGATAATTTTCTTCATTCCCTTCTTTAAACTACAGGCAATCTTCTCTTCACGGTCGTTTTTTTTGAAATTTCCTTCGATTACGAAGAAATCTTCATCGTGTTTGATGTTTTGTGTAGCAATCGGGTTGAAGTAACTTTTACCAAAAGACAAGTGGTAAATAGCATCTAATATATTTGTTTTTCCGATACCGTTAGGCCCAACAAAACAGTTGATTTTGGCATCAAATTCAAAATTTTCGGAACTAAAATTCTTGTAATTTATAAGCGATAATTTCTTCAGAAACATTCTGTGTAATCCTATTTTTAAGATGGAAAAGTAGATGAAGGTGCAAATTATCGAAAAATAACGAATAAGAAGCTTCCGATTTTGAATAAAAACTTTATTTTTGCCCGATTATTAAAATTAAATAATGGCTACATACAAGAAGCGCGGTTACAAACCAAAAGATAAGGCTGAAGAGATTGAAATTCAAGAACAAGAAAGTACAACGGCTGAGGTTTTTAGTACCTTAGACGAAGGTGCTAATAAAACTGAAGAGTGGGTTTCAAAGAACCAAAATTATATTCTAGGGGTGATTGGAGCAATTGCAATAGGGGTTCTTGGATATCTAGCTTACGATCAGTTTGTGAAAAAACCGAAAGAAGCTGATGCTGGTAATGAAATGTTTTATGCAATGCAATATTTTAACCAAGCATTACAAAACCCAGTAGCTCAAGATTCATTATACAACCTTGCCTTAAATGGTGGCAATGGGAAGTATGGTTTGGTAGATGTAATTGATAATTACGGAGGAACAGAAAATGCAAACTTAGCTACATATGCGGCTGGAATGTCTTTCTTAAATACTCAAAAATACCAAGAGGCTATTGATTATTTAAGTGATTATAAAGCAAGTGATGCCATAACTGGCGCTTTAGCTAATGGAGGTATTGGCGATGCTTTTATGCAACTCAACCAATCAGAAGATGCTTTAGATTATTACGAAAAAGCAATTGCGGCTAATGCCAATAGCTTTACAACACCACTATTTTTACAAAAAGCTGGAGTTACAGCGTTAGAGTTGAATAAAGGTGAAAAAGCTTTAAAATATTTTCAAAGAATTAAGGACGAATTTGCAAGTTCTACAGAAGCCAATATGGTGGACGTGTTTATTGCAATGGCAAAAAATAAATAAGAATGGCTACTGCCAATAAAAATTTATCTGTTTACGATAAAGCTACGATCCCAAATGCGAAAAATTTTCGGTTTGGGATTGTTGTTTCTGAATGGAATTCAAACATTACCGAAGGCCTGTTTAATGGAGCAAAAGAAGCTTTGCTAGATTGTGGAGCCACCGAAGCCAATATTATTCGTTGGAATGTGCCTGGGAGTTTTGAATTGACCTTTGGGAGTAAGAAAATGATCGCTACACAAAACGTAGACGCTGTTATTGCTATTGGTAGTGTTATTCAAGGTGAGACCAAACATTTTGATTTTGTTTGTAGTGCTACAGCACAAGGTATTAAAGACTTGAATGTACAAACCGATACCCCTGTTATTTTTTGTGTGTTAACTGATAATACACTTCAACAGGCTATTGACCGTAGTGGCGGTATTCATGGAAATAAAGGCACAGAAGCTGCTATTGCTGCTATTAAAATGGCTGCCTTAGGAAAATAGTTCGCTAAAAGTCAAAAGTCTAAAGTTTGGAGTACTGGGTCTTGATTGTTAGTTTATTGGTTTTAAGTTTTCTGAATTCTCGAATTAAATATTGTCAAAGTGTGAGCTAGTACTTTTTTTTTCTTCAGGCATTAGACATCAGACATTTGCTACAACGATACAATTAGAACTTGGGTTTAAACTTGTTTTTTTTATTAATTAATACGTTATATTTGTTGATTTTTGAAGTGAATGTTAACAATTTTTAGCATCCTACATCACATAGGCTGCTGTATTTTCAGTATTTTTGATACTGAATCAAAACTTTCTTTGTCTTGAGATTAAAAGGCTTTAAACTTCGTAAAAATAGTAGTTTTAAATACGTACCTCGCTATATGGAACGCGAAGGTGTGGACAATCCGTATAAGTTTGATTCTAAATTTTCAAAATACAAGAATACTTCAATTTCTGGCGATATAAGAGGTCAATGGGGAGAAGCTAGAAAAGCAGGTAGGAATAAAGGGAATAGGGAAATTAACTTTAGGTTGATTGTAATTATTGCTGTTCTTGTCTTGATTGTTTTGTGGTTTTTTGACTTTGATTTATCCCTATTTACACGTTTTTAATGGCTGATATTATTCAACTTTTACCAGACCATGTAGCCAATCAAATTGCTGCTGGGGAAGTGGTACAGCGACCTGCTTCTGTGGTTAAAGAGCTTTTGGAGAATGCTATAGATGCAGGATCTGATGCTATTAAGCTGATTATAAAAGATGGGGGTAAAGCTTTAATACAAGTGGTAGATAATGGTAGTGGCATGAGTGCTACCGATGCTCGCTTAAGCTTTGAACGTCATGCGACTTCAAAAATAAAAAGTGCTGAAGATTTGTTTAGCCTAAATACCAAAGGATTTAGAGGGGAAGCCTTAGCATCCATTGCAGCGATTGCCCATGTGGAGCTTTTAACAAAAACTGAAAGTGACGAGATTGGAGTTCAATTAAAAATAGAAGGCAGTAAAATTATAGCACAAGAGGTAACAGTAACTCCTAAGGGAACGTCGCTTTGTGTGAAGAACTTATTTTTTAATATTCCTGCGCGACGCAACTTTTTAAAATCAAATCAGGTAGAATTTCGGCATATCACCGATGAGTTTCATCGGGTAGCCTTGGCGCACCCGAATATTCAATTCCATTTTTATAATAATGGGAGTGAGTTATTTCATCTTCCCAAATCTAATTACCGCCAACGAATCGTAAATGTTTTTGGCAACAAAACCAATGAGAAATTGGTGCCCGTTGAAGAAGAAACGCAAGTGGTAAAAATATCAGGTTTTATAAGCAAGCCCGAATTCTCAAAAAAGAGTAGGGGCGAGCAATTTTTCTTTGTGAATGACCGGTTTATAAAGAGTCCGTATTTACATCATGCGGTGGTTAGTGCTTTTGAAGGTTTGATACGTTCTGATAACCACCCTGGGTATTTTTTATATCTAGATGTGGATCCTTCTTCCATAGATATTAATATCCATCCCACAAAAACAGAGATAAAGTTTGATGATGAGCATACCCTTTATGCTTTATTACGCTCGGCAATTAAACATGCATTAGGACAATTTAATGTAGTTCCAGCAATAGATTTTGATCAAGATCAGAATTTAGATACACCCTATGCGTATAAAGGTAAGCAAGCAGAATTGCCAAAGGTTGTAGTAGATGCAGGGTTTAATCCGTTTGCAGATGAGGTTGCAAAGCCTGGCAACCGCTCTTATGAAAAACAAAGTACAAAAGGTTGGGAAAACCTGTATGTAGGTTTAGAATCTAAAGTGGGGAAAGAATCAGATTTTAGCAGTGTTAGTTTTGAATCGGAGACCATTACAGGCTCTATTTTCGATAGCCAAAGGGCGAATTTAGATCATGTAGCTACCACTTTTCAACTGCGTAGAAAATATATTGTGACGACCATAAAATCAGGCATGATTGTTATCGATCAGAGTAGGGCGCATCAAAGAGTTTTATACGAGAATTTTTTGAAAAACATAACCATTAAAGAAGCGGTAAGCCAACAGTTATTATTTCCTTTATCCTTATCTTTTTCGAAAGCTGATGTGCTTATTATTAAAGAAATTCAAGATAGTTTGGTAACCCTTGGTTTTGCTTTTGATAGCCTTGAAGATGAATTGGTTGCTATTTCTGGCGTACCTTTGTTGGTGCCAGAAAGTGAAGTAGGTATGGTATTAGATCAATTAATTTCTGATTATCAATTAGATGTTCAGGGTGATAGTTTTTCGCAATCCGATATCGTTTCAAAAACCTTATGCAAAACCTTAGCCGTTAAAACTGGTGAGCAGTTAGATAGCGATTCTCAGTTGGCACTGGTGAATAATTTATTTGCTTGTAAGGAGTTTAAAATAAGTCCGTTTAATAAACCCATATACATTACTATTACAGGTGATGATATTGATAAAAAATTCTTTTAAATGATTAGAATTACCGACACTGTAAAGCATTTAATAATTATAAATGTCTTATTTTTTGTAGCTACTCAGCTATTTGGTGATCAAATGTACCAATGGTTTGCCTTATGGTTTCCTAAGAACGAAAACTTCCAGATTTGGCAAATATTCACACATATGTTTATGCATGGGGGGATTACGCATATTCTTTTTAATATGTTGGGCTTATGGATGTTCGGATCTCCAGTAGAAGAATATTTGGGTAAGAAACAATTTTTGTTTTTATATTTCTCCGCAGGATTGGGTGCTGTTTTGTTTCAGTTAGGGTATTATTATTTTAATTATTTACCCTTGTATTCTGAATTAATTAGTTCTGGTTTAAACAGTGATCAAATCGTACACATGTTAACGACTAATCAGATTTCAGATGGAATAAGTAATGCACAGAAATTAAATTTACAACAAATTTATCCTATTTATAACGCTTCAATGGTGGGTGCATCTGGCTGTATAATGGGTATTTTAGCAGCATTTGGGGTTATGAACCCGGAAGCTAAACTAATGATGATATTTTTACCGATTCCGATTAAAGCAAAATACTTTATCCCAGGGATTATTTTATTAGACGTTGTTTCTGCTTTTACAGGACAATCATTCTTTAGTCCTAGTAACACGGCATATATGGCTCACGTTGGTGGGGCATTAATTGGTTTTATAATGATGTGGTATTGGAAAAAGAATTCATTCAATAAGAACCGTTGGAATTAGAATGGCGACAGATATAAAATATCAATGTTCACGATTAAATATTGCAGAAAAAATAATAGCATTTAATGTGCTTATTTTTATTGTGACAAGGCTTACTGCTGCCTTATTCGGATACAATTTAAATACCATGATAAGTTGGTTTGAATTGCCGGAAAATCTTAATGCCTTTATACAACAGCCTTGGTCTATTGTTACCTATTCTTTTTTACATGGCGATTTCGGACATCTTTTTTGGAATATGCTGATGCTGTATTTTACAGGGAGAATATTTATGAATCTGTATGGAGAAAGAAAATTTATCAATGTTTATTTTATAGGGCTGATCTTTGGAGGGCTTATTTTTCTTGCGAGTTACAATCTTTTTCCAGCTTTGTTGAATCATAATAATGCACTTATAGGTGCTTCTGCAGGTGTAGCAGCGGTTTTAATATTTGTATGTACCTATACGCCAAACCAAGAAGTTCGGGTCATATTTTTCAATGTAAAACTTTGGCATCTAGGTGCTGTGTTTGTACTGGCAGATTTAATTCAAATTGGATATAGTGCCAATGTTGGAGGGCGTTTATCACATCTAGGTGGTGCTTTTGTAGGTTATTATTATGCACGTAAGCTCCTCGGAGGAAAAGATGTTGGCGAATGGTTTTCACAGTTGTTAGACAATTTTATGAATCTTTTTAGAAAGAGTACAAAGGCCCCTATGAAGACGGTGTATCGTAAGCCAAACTCTACTATAAAAAAGAGTGTAAACTACGAGAAAGAAACCCATCAGCGTAAAGTAGATCTGATATTAGATAAGATTAGTAAGTCTGGTTATGAAAGTCTTTCTAAGGCAGAGAAAGATTTTTTATTCAAAGCAGGTAAAGAATAGTAGTGTGCGGATATACTCCTTTTTTAATCAACTTTTTTTTAGTACAAATATCTTATTTGGGGTAATATTGTTACTGTCTTGTTTTGTCCCCTATATTCCCACTGATGTTGCTCCATTTGTTGCCTTTTTTAGTTTGGGGATTCCCATCTTAGTATTGGTGAATACCTTGTTCATATTGTTTTGGTTATTTAGAAGGAAAAAGCAAGTCGTATTCTCTATTTTAGTTTTACTGATTAGTTATTTTTCTTTGTCTTCTTTTTTTATGTTTCGATTTTCAGAAACGGATAGTAACGATGAAGATTTAAAACTAATGACGTATAATGTTAGAGGTTTTAATAAAAATGAGAATATTAAAGATGAAAATATTTTTGGGGAAATTCAACATTTGATTTCAAGCGAAGATCCTGATATTATATGTTTTCAAGAATTTGATCATCAACATAGAAAAGATTTTAAGCAGTATAAGTACAGTTACCTAGAGTATATACATAATGTAGGTAAGGTAAAACTAGGGGTGTATTCTAAATATCCAATAATCAATGAAGGATTAATTAACTTTCCTGAAAGCCCTAATGATGCTGCTTTTGTTGACATTGTATTTAAAAAAGACACGGTACGCGTTTATAATTTGCATTTAGAGTCTTTAAGGGTAATTCCAGATAAAAATGCCATTTCAAATGAAGCGTCAGCTAAACTCTATAAACGACTTTCTTCTTCGTTTAAAAAGCAACAAGAACAGGCAAAAATTATTTCAAAACATATTAAAAACACAAATTATAAAACTATAGTTTGTGGTGATTTCAATAGTACCCAGTATTCAAATGTATATAAGACCATACGGGGTGATATGCAAGATACTTTTCAGGAAAAAGGCACAGGTTATGGCAGAACTTATAATTTTAAGTATTACCCAGTTCGGATAGATTTTATTTTGGTGGATAAAGGTCTAGAGGTAATGTCTCATAAAAATTATAATGCCAAATTATCGGATCATTTTCCAGTACTAACTTCTGTACGGTTTTAAGCTTTTATATGCGCGTTGAATTACATCAACCAGCAATCTGCAGTATCGGCAATAATATGAAGTAGTAAAGCAATACCAAAAATTCGAGTTTTTTTAAAAAATAATAAAGAAAAATAAAGAGCTATCGCCCAATATTGATGGAGCAAATGAAAATTTATACTACATCTATTTGGATCAAAAATGGGGCTAGCAAAAAGGTGATCAATATCTATTAAAATTGCGGCTAGCAGAATTAGAATTGCACGCGCTCTATTTTCTGTAAAAAATACATATCCTATGACAAACGGTACGACAAAATGAATGCCGTAGTGCACTATAAACCTAAGCATCTAAAAAATCGATTGGAATTTTTTGTAGGTAGGTTAATGCATTGGTACCTTCATTAAAGAGCAAGTCTAAAATACTCAAGTTTTCTATGAATCCGTTTCTGTCACCAAAAACCTGTACGTAGGGCTCCAAATCTATTTTTAATTTGCTTTTTGCATCAATTAAAAAACGACCATCTGTTTCATTTTCTAATGATTTATGATAGATGCTTGTTTTTGAAATGGGCACATCTATTTGTAAGCAATCACATACTACTTTAATGGTTTTTAAATTGTAATCCAATAAAGACTCATATTCTCGATTGTACAAAACGGCTATTTCGTCTTCATAATATTCGAAAAAAGGCGAGGTTCTATACGCAGTTTGTAATGTTCTCCAATGCTGCCGTTGCCATGCATATTTGTTATCTATTTTAATATCCGCATAGCTTCTTTTACCGTTCGTTTTTCCACTATGTTTAATAGGGATACTTAAGGTGTGAAATCCGCGGTCATTGCCTATACTGCAACGATTTCTATAACTCTGTTTTTGGTAGTTGCCTGAAACCTCCCAAATAACTTCGCCTTGCGTAATAACCGCAAAATTAGTAAGGTTTAAAAAATACCCAGGATGAAGTACAACACTCATTTTACTTTTTTTGTTTTGATCCTTTTCTTTTCTTTCTGAAATAATCAAATACAAAATAACCAACTAAGAGTAATAAAAAGTATTTAAAATATGAGGTCGGTTCTCCATTCCCATTAACGGTTGTAAAAACTCTATCCCAGCGTACACTCCAGTTTTTGAAACCTTCTGTAAAGTGGTCAATACTCATCCAGATGAATATTGGAGTTCCAACAATATGGTCTTCAGGTACGTAGCCCCAAAAGCGACTATCTTCAGAGCGGTGTCTATTATCCCCCATCATCCAATAATAATCTTGCTTAAAAGTATAGGTGCTGGTGGCTTTGCCATCTATCATAATTTGATTCCCAGACACCTTTAAACTATGGTGCTCATAATCTTTAATTATTTTTTTGTAGTAGGGTAAGGTCTCCACAGTTAAAGGAATAGTTTTGCCTGCTTCTGGAATATAAATAGGGCCAAAATTATCTTGAGTCCCTGATAAGTTTGCATTTTGAGGGAAAACATCAGAACCTGAATGCGTATAACTAAATCTATCAACGGCAACGATTCCAGTTTTTCCAACGAGATCTTTGGCTTCTTGATCGGTCATATTAAATAGTGCCATGTTTTTAACATTAGCTGCTTTTAAAAATGAAACAACGTTATTATTGGAAATGCCGCCAGTATAATAATTATATAAAGAATCTTGTCGTATGTATTCTAATGAGGTTCCTTTTTTAAATATTTCATCTGCATTATCTTGCAACAAGGATTCCTTTGGGATTCTAATGACACCACCAGAGTAATTTTCTCTCCCCACAAGATCTATAATAGATTTATCGATTTCTTTATTAGCGGTAATTACGTGCATAAACTGAGGCTTCGCTCGATCTGATAAAATAAGTTTTTCTCCATTAATGTATACATCTCCATTTTTAATAGAAAGTGAATCTCCAGGAGTACCCACACAACGTTTTACATAGTTCGATTTTTTATCAATAGGCTTGATTACTCCTTTTTGTTTTTTGAAAAATTGATACACAGTATCTGCAGGCCAGCTAAAGACAACAATATCATTTCTTTTTACTTTTTTGAATCCAGGCAATCTAAAATAAGGTAATTGTGGTTTGTTTAAGTATGATTTTATGCCTAATCCTGGGATCGTATCATGCACCATTGGTGCAGCAACAGTGGTCATTGGAGTTCTTGCACCATAATGAAATTTACTCACAAATAAAAAGTCACCCACCAATAATGTTTTTTCTAATGATCCTGTAGGGATCACATAAGGTTGAACAAAATAGGTATGTACAATACTTGCCGCTACAACCGCAAAAACAATAGAACTTACCCATTCACCAGCGGCAGTTTTTGGATGCAGACTACGATCTTCGATGTATTTTACATCTAAAGCATAATTAATATAGTACGTGTAAAAACCTAAGGTCAACAAAACTAGCCATGTGTCTAAAAGGGTATTCTTGCCAAAACTACGGATGGTTTCTACCCATATAACAGGGAACATTAATAGGTTTATTATCGGTATGAATAACAAAATAACCCACCATTTCGGACGGTTGATAATCTGCATTAATACAATAGCATTATATATAGGAATGGCTGCTTCCCAAGCTTTTCTACCTGCTTTGATGTATAATTTCCAAGTCCCTAAAAAGTGAATTACTTGAATAATTAGTATAAAAAGTATCCATTGTGTTATGTTCATTATGCGTGTTTTTTAGTACCTAATTTTTTTTAATCTCTGATATGTAATACATCTCTCATTGAGAAAACTCCATGTTTTCCGATAAGCCACTCTGCGGCAGTGAGCGCTCCTAAAGCAAAGCCTTCTCTATTATGCGCGGTATGTTTAATTTCTATACTATCAACAGCACTTGTATACGCGATACGATGTGTACCAGGTACATCTGCTTCACGGATTGCTTTAATAGGAAGTATATGATCTTTTTTAGCGTCAAGCTTCCAATCAGTATATGACGTGTTTTTAATAATGCCTTCCGCTAGTGTAATGGCAGTACCACTAGGAGCATCTAGTTTTTGCGTATGATGTATTTCTTCCATTGAAATGCTGTAATCTCTAAGATTTGCCATCATTTTCGCAAGATATTCATTCAATTCAAAAAATAAATTGACACCTAGGCTAAAATTAGAGGCATATATAAAACCACCATTATTTTGATTACACAAGACAACGGCGTCATCATATTGATCTAACCAGCCTGTAGTTCCAGAAACTATGGGGGTCTTATTTTCTAGGCACATTTTTATATTGTTAAATGCTGCGGACGGCTGACTAAAATCGATAGCAACATCAATATTAGAAAAATCAATTTCTGTATCATTCACATCAATTTTAGCAACAATAGTATGGTTCTTTTTTAGGGCCAATGCTTCAATCATTTTTCCCATTTTGCCGTACCCAAACAGAGCAATATTCATTCTTTAAAATTTAATTGTTAATGCCATTCCGTAATAGGGTGAGGCGGTTATTTCATTATAATCAAAATAAGGATGAAAATCCAGACTTAAATCATCATCGATATTGAATTGCTTTAGATGTGAATCTACATTGGCATCAATTATATTTAGGGCATATAAGCCAATGGTCAATAAAAGCATTAAATCTCTATCTTCTTGATATTTTTCTTGACTAGATTGTAGTGCTTCTGTAGAATATTCTGGTTCTGTTAGCGGAACGGTACTTTTAGGAGCTAAATCATAAAATTCATCGTCGGTAAAACCAGCTTGCCTTCTTTTAAAAGCCGTTCTAAATCTTTTATACCGAGAATTGTTGAAATCATAAGCAAAAATACTTGTTCCAATAGCCGCATAGACAATAGGAACTTTCCAATACCGTTTATTATATATTTGACCCAAACCAGGTAAAACTGCTGAGTAAAAAGCAGCTTTGGAAGGTGCTAATGGGTTTATCGCTTTCCTTTTCTTAAATACAGAATCTTGGACTACAATTCCCTGTTTTTTCAAATCAGTTTGAATAGAATCTAGCTCTTGATCCTCTTTAACAACAGCTTTGTTTTCTTCCTGCGAAAAAAGCGAAAAAGTAAAAAATACAAATAGCAGTACTAATAGAGCATTCTTATTCACCAAGAATTAATTTTTTAATTCGATCAAACTCTTCTTTTGAATGAAACGGAATTACCAATTTCCCTTTACCTTTTTCTGTAGCATTTGCTTCTACTTTTACTGATAAATAAGAATTAAAATCATTCAAACTATTTTCAATAAAAGATGGGGTTTTAGTCCCTTTGCTAGGGCTTACTTTTTTAGCAGTCTTAGGCTCTTGATATTCTTTTACAGCCTTTTCGGTATCCCGAACAGATAAATTTTGGCTAATAATCTTTTCATAAAGTGAAAGTTGATCATCTTTTTTATCAATATTGACTAAAGCTCTACCGTGGCCCATACTTAAAAAACCATCCCTTATTCCTGTTTGAATAATAGGATCTAAGCGTAATAATCGTAAGTAATTTGTAATTGTCGATCGCTTTTTTCCAACCCTTTCACTCATTTTTTCCTGAGTTAATTGAATTTCATCAATCAATCGTTGGTAAGATAAAGCAATTTCAATAGGATCTAAATCTTGTCTTTGGATATTTTCTACCAAAGCCATTTCTAAAGATTCTTGATCGTTGGCTATACGTATATAGGCAGGAATTGTTTCTAAGCCAATTAATTTTGAGGCTCTGAATCTTCGTTCTCCAGAAACTAACTGGTATTTATTAAATTCTAATTTACGAACTGTAATAGGTTGTATAACCCCTAATTCTTTAATGGAAGACGCTAATTCTTGTAGCGCTTCGTCATTAAAATTAGAACGTGGTTGAAAAGGGTTCATTTCTATGGCAACCAAATCTAATTCAACAATGTTGCCAACTACTTTATCTGCATTCTTATCAGTAGCTGATTTAATATCATTATTAGGATCTTTAAGTAAAGCAGATAAACCTCTTCCTAAAGCCTGTTTCTGTGTTGCTTTCGCCATTATACTTTTTCCTTATTTTTCTTTAATACCTCTTGTGCTAGGTTTAGATAATTTATAGCTCCTTTACTACTCGCATCATATTTGATAATGCTTTCGCCATAACTAGGGGCTTCACTTAACCTTACATTTCGTTGAATAATAGTATCAAAAACCATTTCACTAAAATGCTTACGTACTTCTTCTACCACTTGATTTGATAAACGTAAGCGAGAATCATACATTGTTAATAACATTCCTTCAATATCTAAATCAGGATTGTGAATACGTTGTACACTTTTAATTGTATTTAATAATTTTCCCAAACCTTCCAATGCAAAATACTCACACTGTATTGGAATCATTACTGAATCTGCTGCTGTTAATGCATTTAAGGTTAATAAACCTAGAGAAGGCGCACAATCTATAAGGATGTAATCATACTTATCTTTTAAATGCGTGATGCTTTTTTTCATCATGTATTCTCTTTCCTCTTTGTCTACCAACTCTATTTCGATGGCAACAAGGTCTATATGTGCAGGAATGAGATCAACATTGGGTGATGTTGTTGCTATAATTGTTTCTTCTGCATTTTTGGTATGCTCCAAAAGTTGATAGGTGCCTATTTCAATACTATCTACATCAATTCCTAGACCAGATGTTGCATTTGCTTGGGGGTCAGCATCTATTAAAAGAACTTTTTTTTCTAGTACGCCTAGTGATGCGGCAAGATTTACGGTAGTGGTAGTTTTACCTACGCCGCCTTTCTGATTTGCTATGGCTATTATTTTGCCCATTATCTAAAGTAAGTTAGGGGCTAAAAATACGATTATTTATAATGCTATAAAATGTATTTTGTTAACAGTTCGTGAATAAACACTGCTTCTTGCGTTAAAGTTGGTTAAAGTTTTAGCTATAAAGTGTTTATAAATATAATTAATCAATCAATATTTCTAAAATCTGAATAGCGGCATCACTAATTTTAGTTCCTGGGCCAAAAATAGCTACAGCACCAGCATCAAATAAAAATTGATAATCTTGTTTTGGAATAACTCCACCAACAATAACCATAATATCTTCGCGACCGTAATTTTTTAGTTCTTCTAATACTTGTGGAACTAAGGTCTTATGTCCTGCTGCCAATGATGATACACCTAAAATATGCACATCATTTTCTACAGCTTGCTTTGCAGCTTCGGCTGGTGTTTGGAATAATGGGCCTATATCTACATCAAATCCAAGATCTGCATAACTGGTTGCTACAACTTTTGCACCACGATCGTGGCCATCTTGCCCCATTTTTGCGATCATTATACGTGGTCTACGACCATCTTGTTCCGCAAATTTGTCGGCAAGTTCTCTCGCTTTTTTAAAGCTTTCGTTATCTTTAATTTCTTTTGAATACACGCCAGTAAACGTTTTTATAACAGCTTTATGTCTTTTAAAAGCAATTTCTAAAGCATCACTTATTTCACCTAAGGTAGCTCTTGCTTTTGCTGCTTCAACAGCTAAAGCTAATAAATTGTTTTCACTAAGGTTGTTATCAGAAATAGAATCTTCCTTAGAAATGTCCGTTTTTAACTGAGCTGCCACCGCTAATTTTTGTAATGTAGCAGCAACTTCTTGCTCATTTCTTTTTTGTTTAAGCTCCGCTAGGCGTTCTAATTGTTGCCTTCTAACCTCTTGGTTGTCAACTTCTAGTATGTGTAACGGGTCTTCTTTTTCTAGCTGATAGCTATTTACTCCGATTATTTTATCGCGATTACTATCTATTCTTGCTTGTTTTTTGGCGGCGGCTTCTTCAATTCTCATTTTCGGAATTCCAGCTTCAATAGCTTTGGTCATGCCTCCAAGTTCTTCTACTTCTTCTAATAATTCCCAAGCTTTCTCTATGATATCATTGGTAAGTGATTCCACATAATAGCTTCCAGCCCAAGGATCAACAGTTTTAGTGACTTTTGTCTCTTCTTGAATGAAAATCTGAGTATTTCGAGCAATACGAGCAGAGAAATCTGTTGGTAATGCAATGGCTTCATCTAAAGCATTGGTATGTAAACTCTGCGTGCCTCCTAATACTGCAGCCATAGCTTCAATAGTAGTTCTAGCTACATTATTAAAAGGATCTTGTTCTGTTAAACTCCAACCACTTGTTTGACTATGGGTTCTTAATGCAAGCGATTTATCTGTTTTTGGATGAAATTGCTTCACCATTTTAGCCCAAAGCATTCTCGCAGCCCTGAGTTTGGCAATTTCCATAAAATGGTTCATTCCTATTCCCCAAAAGAAGGATAGTCGAGGCGCAAATTCATCTATTTTAAGTCCCGCTTTTAAACCTGTTCTTATATATTCTAATCCGTCTGCTAAGGTATAGGCTAATTCTATATCGGCAGTAGCACCAGCTTCTTGCATATGATAACCAGAAATACTAATGCTATTAAATTTCGGCATGCATTTACTGGTGAACTCAAAAATATCTGCAATAATATTCATGGAAGGAGCAGGAGGGTAGATATAGGTATTCCGCACCATAAATTCCTTCAAAATATCATTTTGAATAGTACCCGATAATTGATCTAGTGAAACCCCTTGTTCTTGTGCTGCAACAATATAAAAAGCTAAAATTGGTAAAACTGCACCATTCATAGTCATAGAAACCGACATTTCACCTAATGGAATTCCGTCAAATAAAATCTTCATGTCCTCAACAGAATCAATGGCAACTCCAGCTTTACCCACATCACCTACGACACGTTCATGGTCACTATCATAACCTCTATGTGTAGGTAAATCAAAAGCTACGGAAAGTCCTTTTTGACCTCCTTTTAAATTACGCCTGTAAAAAGCATTACTTTCTTCAGCAGTAGAAAATCCAGCATATTGCCGAATCGTCCATGGGCGTTGCACGTACATGGTTGCGTAAGGACCTCTTAAAAAAGGAGGAATACCGGCTGCAAAATCTAAGTGTTCTAAATCTTCAGTATCTTTTTTTTGATAAATAGATTTAATGGCAATGCCTTCAGCAGTATCGAAAGTGCTAATGGCTTCAGAATTCTCTTTATGAGGGACTGGTTTTAAAGTGATGTGTTGGAGGCTTTTTCTACTCATCTTTCAGCCTTTTTTGTTCTATACCTTCCGCTAATCGTCTTTCGATAATAGGTTCTAAAACTGATTTTCTTGGTTTATTTTTTACGAAAGGAAAGATTTCTATAGCGTCTTTCATTTTATCTAAAGGAGATGCATATTTATTGATACCTACTAAAATCTCTTTCTGAGCATCAAAAAGATCTTGCTCTTTCTGAGCACTTTCTTTTATTTTTTTCTGAATGGCATGGCTTTTTAACTGACTTAAAAATCCTCCGGCCTTTTCCAAATCTTTAAATAGTGCTAATGCTTTTTCTGCTAATTGTTTGGTTATTGTTTCTATGTAGTAAGAGCCATCAGCGGCATTGGCAGTTTTGTCAAAATAACTTTCTTCTTTTAATATAACTAATTGATTTCTCGCAATGCGTTCTCCGAATTCGTTGTTTTTATGATAAATAGCATCATAGGGTAAATTACATATAGTATCCGCACCTCCTAAAATAGCCGACATACATTCGGTTGTTGTCCGTAACATATTGGTATTGTAATCATAAAGCGTTTTGTTTCTTTTTGATGGTATTGCGAGTATATGACAGGTTGTATTTGCATTGTATTCAGAGGCTAAAGTTTCCCACAATATGCGTAAGGCTCTAAGTTTTGCAATTTCGAAGAAATAATTAGGCCCTACTGCAATTTTAAAAATGAATACACTATTTGGTACTATGGATTCAGGAATTCGGTTTAAATATTCATTCGCATGTGCTAATGCATAAGCTAGTTGTTGCACGTTGGTTGCTCCTGCATTTTGGTAAAGCGCAGCATCGACGGTTAGGTTTTTGCTATCTTTTATTAGTTCAGAAAAAAGCTCAAAATCTTTCTCTAAATTATACTGCCAATTCCCTGATTTGCAAACATTATTGATGATGTCAAAATTTAAAAATAACCCTGCATTCGACTCTTTTTGAAGCTTGAATACTTTAGATACGTAGTCAATGGATAAAAATTGGAATTCTAAATAGACAATAGTAGTTTCTAGATTGATGTTTTTTAATAAAGCCTCAATTTCAATATCGGCTGAAGGAATAGTAAAAAGAATACTTTCGGCACCTTTGTCTAAAGCTTTTATAGCTTTTTTGTTAGCCATTTCAGCATTTCCCCCAAAAATGGCTTGTGCGATACGCCAAGAATCTGATTTTTTTGGTTGCAGGTCAAGTTCAGTACTATCTTCAGAGGTATAAAAAGGCTTTACTTTAATACCTTCTAGCGATTCCCAAACAAGACTTTCATTATAATCCTTACCTTTTAATTCAAACTGAATCTTCTGCTTCCATTGTTGCGCAGAAACAGCTGAAAAATCATTAAAAAGTGGATCACTATTCTTCATCTTTAGTTTTTAGACTATCTGCGTATTCTATTAAATAAATTTCTTCGTTCTTTTTCTTTAGATAGTATTGTTCTCTAGCAAATTTTTGAAGTTCTTCTTTATCAGAAAGTTTGTCGATGCTAATTTTATCTTTAGCAATTTCTTCTTTTAAATAGGTTTTTGTTTTTTCTAGTTTATTGATTTCTTTTTTAAGCTCCCTATGAATCAAGAATGAATTGGTATCAAAGAACAACATCCAAATAACAAAAACGGTAAGTACCAAAACATACATATTGGTAATAATACCAAACCATTTTTTATTTTTAAGATCCTTATATTTCATGAAACCTTTTTAATTTGTATGCTGTTGAATAATATTGAAATTTAAACTAATTTTTCGTTGATAATACTTTTGACAATTTCTACCGCCACAGTATTGTATTTGTTATTAGGGATAATAATATCTGCATATTCTTTTGAAGGTTCAATAAACTCAACATGCATTGGTTTTATAACCGATTGATATTTGGTTATGGTATCATCTAAATCCCAACCACGTTCGTTCACATCTCTTTTTAATCTTCTAATTAACCGTTCATCAGAATCTGCATGCACAAAAATTTTGATATCAAACATTTTACGAATTTCTGGATTTGTTAAAATCAAAATTCCTTCAACAATCATTACTTTTCTAGGATGTGTAGGAACGGTTTCATCTGTTCTATTGCATTCCAAAAAAGAATATACAGGTTGTTGAATAGAGTTACCTGCTCGCAATTCTCTTAGATGTTCCGCTAAAAGCTCAAAATCAATGGAATTTGGATGGTCGAAGTTTGTTTTTCTTCGATCTTGTAAGGTTAAATGCGATAAATCATTATAGTATGAATCTTGAGAAATGACACCAACTTCTCCAATTGGGAGTTCATTGATAATCTGATTTACCACTGTTGTTTTCCCACAGCCTGTTCCTCCCGCAATTCCAATTATAAGCATTACTATCAATTTTGTGACAAAAATAGGGATTTGAAGCCGAATTGACCAACGCTAGTTACTAACAAATTTTAATTCGGTCTCTGTTGTTATTATTAGGTAAAATGATAAGATAAGATAACTTCAAAGCAATAGGTAATCACTACTTTTGCAAGATGAAAATTGAAAAATCAAAACCTAGTTTTGAGTTTGTAGCTTTAATGGCTTCATTAATGTCTATTGTAGCACTTTCTATAGATGCATTGTTACCTGCATTGTCAAATATTGGTATTGCAATTAATAGTGTAGAAGCCACAGATCATCAATTGTTAATTACAATGATATTTTTAGGTTTGGGTGTAGGGCAGCTATTTTTTGGACCTATGTCTGATAGCTTTGGGCGGAAACCTATTATTTATATTGGTTTTTTAATATTTATTCTCTCTAGTATACTGTGTATTTTTGCAACCTCTTTAGAGGTAATGATTATAGGCAGAATATTACAAGGTATTGGCTTGTCGGCCGCTAGAACAATTTCAATCTCGATTATTAGAGACACGTATGAAGGTAATTATATGGCAAAAGTAATGTCTTTTGTGACTGCTTTTTTTATTTTGGTACCCGTAGTAGCTCCAGCTTTCGGAAAAGTTATTTTGGAGAGCTTGGGATGGCAAGCTATTTTTTACATGCAGATGTTTTTTGCTATAGTTATAGGTATTTGGTTCTGGAAAAGACAACCAGAAACCCTGCATCCTGAGTACAAAGTTCCGTTTACTAGGCATGTTTTTGTAGATGGATTAAAAGAGCTAATAAAGTATAAAGAAACTTTAGCATGTACGACGATATCAGGATTGATAACGGGTGCTTTTTTAGTGTATTTAAGTTCTGCACAGCATGTTTTTGAAGATCAATATCAATTAAAAGAAACCTTTCCGTATTTGTTTGCCGCTTTGGCAATTTCTATTGGATTATCTACTTTTTTAAATGGCACTTTAGTATTGCGATTTGGCATGCGTAAATTATCTTTTTTGGCTTTACTAACTTTTACATTATTATCGCTAAGTTATGTCTTCTTTTTTTGGAGTAGTAGTAACCCCAGTATTGTGATACTCATGGCATTTTTATCCCTTATTTTTTTTAGTCTTGGATTTATTTGGGGAAATATGAGATCTATTGCAATGGAGCCTATTGGTCATATAGCAGGAATAGGCGCCGCAATCACCGGTTTTATATCTACGTTAGTGTCGATACCAATAGCCACTTTTATTGGTAGTTATGTAACCGATACAGTTTTGCCTTTATTTATAGGTTTAAGCATTTGTGGTATTCTGGCTATTACCTTGTTCTTAACTTTTAGACAACCCGCATCTGAGGTAGTTTTAGAAGGGTAGTAGGTTTTTGTTTGAAAGCGTATATTTCGATGTTTGTTTGTTGATTCAGTCTGGTTTAGCTTTGAATAGTACGGGAGCAAACTAGCACATGCTTTCCGTCTGCACACATAACAAGAGCTTTTTGTTTTGTTATATCTTTTTTATAAAAGCGAAATCAAAAGATTTTGCGGTCTAGTAAATAATCGCAAACTATTAATTTTGAGTACTCGAAAATAGCTTTTTATAGGAGTGATTGTTGGCACTAGTTTTTTAGTTTTTAGCAAATTCAATTAGAGGGTTTATGTTGCCATTATCAGCCTCTCTTAATGCGGTGATATAGACTTTTCTTGTCATATCTGCTTGAACCATATTTGACTTGTGCCAACTGAAAATTTCTTTACCAAAAATAGCTTCAATAATTATATCAGCCATCATTCTTGAGTGTCTGCCATTTCCATTGGGAAAGCAATGAATTGCTACAATTCTATGTTTAAATCTAATAGCAATTTCTTCAGGTGAATAGGTGTTATTTTCTAACCAGTATTTGGTGTCATCAATAAGGTTTTTTAATTCAATTCCTATTTGAGTCCAATTTGTTCTAATGTTTTTGTTCGACTTTCTAAATTCGCCAGCCCATCTCCAAATATCACCATACATTTTTTTGTGTAAATCTTTTATAAATTTTTCAGTCAATATTTTATCAGGTTTTAAATTAACACGCATGGTCCATTCTACTGCTTTTTCAATATTGTACTGTTCAAATTCATCCAGTTCATTCTGTGTTGTTATTGATTTTATCTTTAGACCTTCTTTTTCGTCTTCATCTATAAGGAGTTTGCCCATCTTCATATTTTAGATTTAATCCCATAATGACTTTCTCATTTCCCTTTTTATTTCATTTGCTAAGTCGATTATCGAATCATTAATTTTTTTATCACCGATTCCTTGGTTCTCTAATTTCATATTTTGATTTGTTCTTAAAACAATTTTTCGAGCCAGTTTTTCAGCCCTTAGGTTTATTAGATTTTCAATGGTTCCATCTTTAGGAACAAAGCCATATACAAATTGCATGTCTAATGCCTTGCCAACATCTCTTAATTTATTAAGGGTTATTTGTCCTGTAGCTTCACGCTCTTCAATTTTTTGAATTGCTCCTTTGGTCAAATTAAGTTTGGTTCCTAATTGGTCCCTGGTCATATTAAAAGTAGTTCTAATAGTATTTATCCATCCTTTTTCTGGGATCAGCACCATTCCAGCATCTTTAAATTCAGCTAGTTTTTGGTCTAATTGTTCTATGAGTAGTTTTTTTTTGTTTCTCATTAGTTATATAATTGATACATATATGTATATAAATTATAGCAAAAGTATACAAATACGTATGTCTTTGTTCTTAAAAAAAGCATATAGTTTAAAGTGAAGCTAACGGTTGTTGTATTGTTAGTTGCGTGGCCCATGCAATTAAAAAAGCAAAGGGAAACCGAACCTTTAGAAAAATTTCACGGTTTTTCCGAAAAACACAATCCCAAGGAATGAGCTATACAGGTGTTGTGCCTTCGTTAATTATTTATAGCTTTTATGAGTGAATCTGAACCTATTGTATAAAGTTTTCCTGTATTCAAAAGTTCTTCATAAGTACTTTTTTGAATATTTAAAATAGGACTTTCGGCGTCAAATTTTGAGTTTGCTATGAATTCAAAATCGGAAGTTTTAAAACCTTTATTTGTCAGTTTTAATATTGAATCGCATTGGTCAATTGCTTGTTGATAACTTGGATATTTATTAGCTAACGAGTCTTATAAGCTAATTCATTCATCCTGACCTTATTTTGGTTTGGATCAGTTATCATTTTACTAAAAACAAATTATTATCATTTTTCAACGGTTTAATGGTATTCCAATTATCCATCTGTAAAGCAATGAGAATTCCTATGACCACAAGTATAATTTCTCCGATTGCGTAAATCAGGTATTTGCTGAATTTGTTTTCAGTCAGCATTCTTTGACATGTTTTTCTAAAGAATTCTATCATTGGTTAGCGGTTGGTCATAATGAAATGAAGCACAACGTATAGAGAATATATGCACTAGCGCCTATATCCGAAGATAGAGTGATTTTAGTAATTTATAATTTTGTCTATTTTAAACAAATGTTAATTCATTTAAAGCGTATTATCTATAATCTCCTGTACAATTTCAGGGTTCAAAAGAGTGCTGGTGTCGCCTAAATTAGAAATCTCATTACTCGCAATTTTACGTAAAATACGACGCATAATTTTTCCACTTCTCGTTTTTGGTAATCCAGGTACAAACTGAATCTTGTCTAACTTCGCAATTGGTCCGATATGCTCAGTAATCTGCTGGTTGATTTCTTTACGTAGATTATCTCTATCTCTGGTTTCTCCTGTTTCTTTAAGAATCACAAAACCATAGAGGGCGTTCCCTTTAACATCATGCGGGAAGCCTACAATTGCTGATTCTGCTACTGCTGGGTGTTCGTTGATCGCATCTTCAATCGGTGCTGTTCCTAAATTATGACCAGATACAATAATCACATCATCTACACGGCCTGTAATTCTATAATACCCCACAGCATCACGTAGCGCCCCATCACCCGTGAAATAGTTGTTTTTATAAGCAGTGAAATAAGTGTCTCTATATCGGTCATGATCACCCCAAATGGTTCTGGCCATTGATGGCCATGGGAATTTTATGCATAGACGACCATCTACTTGATTACCTTTTATTTCTTTACCTTCTTCATCCATCAACGCAGGCTGAATTCCAATAAAAGGTAAGGTCGCGTAAGTTGGAGTAGTAGGAGTTACATACGGAATCGGAGAAATCATAATTCCCCCAGTTTCTGTTTGCCACCACGTATCTACAATCGGACTATGTTTTTTGCCTACATTATTATTATACCAGTGCCATGCTTCTTCATTGATAGGTTCTCCTACCGACCCTAAAACTTTTAGACTGGATAAATCATGCTTTTCTACATACTCTAAATTTTCTTTAGCCAAAGCGCGTATCGCTGTTGGCGCTGTATAAAACTGATTCACTTTATGCTTTTCTATCACTTCCCAAAAACGTCCAAAATCAGGATATGAGGGTACACCTTCAAATAGCACTGTTGTTGCTCCATTGGCCAATGGACCATAAACAATATAGGAATGTCCTGTAATCCACCCAATATCAGCAGTACACCAATAGACATCATCCTCTCTGTATTGGAATACATTTTTAAAGGTATAAGCGGTATATACCATATAACCACCAGTAGTGTGTACCATTCCTTTTGGCTTACCTGTAGACCCAGAAGTGTATAAGATAAAAAGTGGGTCTTCAGCATCCATTATTTCAGCCACACAATCACCATAAGCTTCATTTAAAAGGGGTTGTAACCATTTATCACGACCAGCTTTCATAGCAATTTCAGAATTGATGCGTTTTACTACTAATACTGTTGAAACTCCGGGGCATTCTTCAAGTGCTTTATCCACAATTCCCTTTAAATCGATAGTTTTTGAACCGCGATAAGAGCCATCTGAGGTAATGACCATTTTGCAATCAGAATCATTTATTCTGGTTGAAAGAGCGTTAGATGAAAAACCCGCAAAAACAACAGAATGAATGGCACCTATTCGAGCACACGCTAAAAGTGAAATAGCCAATTCAGGAATCATGGGTAAATAAATACAAACCCGGTCTCCTTTTTTAATACCATGATTTTTTAACACATTTGCCATTTTCGAAACACGTTCATGTAACTGAAAATAAGTAATATGCTCAGCCTCTTCGTTGGGGTCATTGGGTTCAAATAAAATAGCAGTTTTATCTCCTCGCGTAGGTAAGTGTCTGTCAATACAGTTTTCTGTAATATTCAATTTCGCACCCTCAAACCATTTTACTTCGGGCTTTGTGAAATCCCAGCTTAAAACCTTATCCCATTTTTTGCGCCAAACGAAATGCTCTTCCGCAATTTCTTCCCAAAAAGCCTCGGGATTTCGAACAGATTTACGGTATACTTGAAAATATTCTTCTAAATGTTTGATATGATAATTACTCATCTGAAGTCGTTATTTTTTTTATTAAAACCTGTTGCACATTTTCAGGTTATTACTTTAGTTTCTAGTGTCAGTCCGAGTTTTTTTTAGATTGAAATGAAGAAAAAATGTATCGTTAACCAATTTAATCTAAAAATCAATCACTCGAACTGACAATCGCACATCAATTTCTTAAAATGCACAATGTCTATAAAATTAAATTATTAATGTCCAGTTGCTTCTCTAGCACCACTTGGTATTCTTATATCTTCTACAATATCTTGCACCTCTTGTGGTGGTTCTGGTGTAAACCTCATCACTATGATTGCTACGATAAAGTTAGCAATCATTGCGATACTTCCAAAACCTTCGGGAGAAATTCCACCACTTCCAAAATTAAACCAATAATCTGCGGGTGTTCCACCACCAAACCATCCGAATTTAAATTTGGTCATATAGAAAAGCATGAATAAAGTACCTACAATCATTCCGCTGATAGCCCCTTCTTTATTCATTTTTTTATAAAAAATTCCGAGTACAATGGCAGGAAAAAATGAAGCTGCTGCCAATCCGAATGCCAAAGCCACAACGGCTGCGACAAAACCAGGAGGATTGATACCAAAATAGCCGGCAATCATTACAGCTACTGTTGCTGCAATACGTGCTGCCCATAATTCTCCTTTATCAGAAATACTAGGCTTAATAATTTTTTTAATCAAATCATGAGAGACTGAAGCCGAAATCACTAATAATAAACCTGCGGCTGTTGAAAGGGCAGCAGCTAATCCTCCAGCAGCGACCAAGGCAATTACCCAAGCAGGTAAATTGGCAATCTCAGGATTTGCCAAAACCATAATATCATTATCTATGGTTAGTTCATTAACAGCTTTATCAGCTACATACTGAATTTTTCCATCGTTGTTTTTATCTTCAAATTGTAGTAATCCGGTTTCTTCCCAGTTTTTAAACCATTCCGGCATATTTGCATACGCCTGATTGCTTACGGTATTGATTAAATTTGTTTTGGCAAATACAGAAACGGCAGGTGCAGTAGTGTATAAAATAGCAATTAACAATAAAGCTATTCCCGCAGATTTTCGAGCATCTTTTACTTTTTTTACTGTAAAAAAACGCACAATAACGTGTGGTAACCCAGCGGTACCCACCATTAATGCGAGTGTAATGGCAAAAATATCAATCGTAGATTTTGAACCATCGGTGTAATTAGCAAAACCAAGTTCAGTTGACAAGCCGTTTAATCGATCTAAAAGAAACATTCCTGAGCCATCATTTACAGTAGAGCCCATTCCCAGTTGTGGAATAGGATTGCCTGTCATTTGAATAGATATAAAAATCGCAGGAACCATAAAAGCGAATATAAGTACGCAGTACTGTGCTACTTGCGTATAGGTAATCCCTTTCATTCCTCCTAAAACCGCATAAAATAATACAATGACCATTCCGATGATAACACCAGTATTTATATCTACCTGTAAAAACCTAGAGAATACAACCCCAACACCTCGCATTTGTCCGGCTACATAAGTAAAAGAGACAATCAAAGCACAAATAACAGCGACAATACGAGCCGTTTTGGAATAATAACGGTCACCAATAAAATCGGGCACCGTAAATTTTCCGAACTTTCTAAGATAAGGTGCTAATAGTAATGCAAGAAGCACATAGCCACCGGTCCATCCCATTAAATAAACGGAACCATCATAACCAGCAAAGGCAATAATTCCAGCCATAGAGATAAACGATGCGGCAGACATCCAATCGGCTGCTGTCGCCATTCCGTTAGCCAATGGAGAAACACCACCCCCTGCGACATAAAATTCTTTTGTAGACCCAGCTCTTGACCAGATGGCAATGCCAATATAAAGGGCGAAAGTTATTCCCACTAAAATGTACGTCCATGTTTGAACACTCATAATTATAAATTTTTTGGTTGGTTGTTATTTTTATTCGTTGTAGCCGTATTTTTTATCTAGCTTATTCATTAACCGAACATAGACAAAAATTAGAATCACAAAAACGTAGATAGATCCTTGTTGCGCAAACCAAAAACCTAATTTAAAGCCGCCTATTTGGATCGTATCAAGTGCCTCTTTAAACAAAATACCCGCCCCGTAAGAAACGGCAAACCATATGGCCAGGAGAATAAATAAGTACCTTACATTTTCTTTCCAATACGCAGTTGCTTTTTTTTGTTTGTCAGACATTTTTTAGGTTGATTTTGGTTGTTTTTATGATGTCCTAAGATAGCAATTAGTATTTAAAAAGACTAGCTAATATTTTAACTTGGTGTGAATATCACACCGCTTGAGGAATCTTTACGTGATCCTGTAACAGAAGATAAAACATTTGTTTGTTTAGTAACACGAAGAACACCCATCAAAGCAAAAATTAGCGCCTCTTTAAATTCAATAATTTGTTTTGTTGGTACAACTACTTTAACTGTTTCTCCAAGTTTTTTTTCTAAAGATTGAATTAGAAAATCATTAAGTGCTCCTCCTCCAGTTACTAATACTGAGTTTTGTGGTTTTATTGTATTTTGAAGTATTTCTTCGGCAACCTTTTCGCTCACATGTTGAATAGAGGTGTGTAATAAATTTTCAATAGTATCCTCAGTTGTATCAATTATAGGAACTACTTTGTCTATAAACCATTCGTACCCGATAGATTTGGGGAAGGGTAAATCATAATAATCTAGATTATTTAAGGCGTTCAGCATAGCTTGATTGGTATTTCCTTTTCGTGCCAATTGACCGCCATCATCGTAGGCTAGACCTGTTCTTCGAGTGATGTAGTTCAGTCCCATATTTGCAAGTCCAATATCATAGGCGATTCTTTTATCATGAAAATCAAAAGATATATTGCTTATGCCACCAAGATTCAAACAAAAATCATAATCCCCAAAAAATAATTGATCCCCAATGGGGACTAAAGGAGCACCTTGACCACCCAAGGCCACATCGTTTGTTCTAAAATCACAAATTACTTCAACGCCACTTTCATTGGCTAAATGCTGTCCAGAACCTATTTGAAAAGTAAATCCTTTTTCAGGTTGATGGTGGGTGGTATGACCATGGCTAGCGATGTAGTGAACGTCTAAATTATGTTCTTCAATAAATAGTTTTGCTTGTTGACCAAGCCAAGTGCCATAGCTGTTATGCAATTGCAATAGATCAGGTGCCATAAGAAGAATGGCATCCTTAAGTTTTAACTCCATTTCAGCCGTGTAACTAACACTTTTAGTGGCTTTAATTTCGAATTCCCATTTACGGTCTTTTTCCCAAATATGACAAAAGACTAGGTCAAGACCATCTAATGATGTGCCTGACATTAACCCAATGATTTTATATATTTTCATTGTACTTTTTATTTTATTATAGCTCCCTTCTTTTTTAAGGAGGAGAATGAATTCGCTTTTTTTTGCAGAGAAAGTGAAGTTTGTTTAGACAATCGTATTCTTACAATCATAAGTATTGCGTTTTTAAACCCCCTGTCGTTGCTGCGCCATCGCCCTTTAGAAGAAGGGAGAAACTTCTATTTGATTATTTCATGAATATATTGAATTAATTGAAACAGGAACTTTACCATGAACTTTACTTTTTCCTAAAAAATGAAACGTAGCATTTTCTTGAAAAACTTCAAAATCCTGATAGGCAATAAGTACTGCTTTAGCTTTTTTGGTGTGCATATGATTTAATACATACGGGTTTCCAAAAAGATAAAGAACTACATTTTTGGTTTCAAATAGCTCATTTATAAAATCGATTTCTTCTTTAGAGATATCAAAATAATTAGCGGGTTTCACTTTTGGAGGATACAGTGCAATTAGTACATTTTCCTCACCTTTAATTTTGTTTTTAATCTCCGAAATAGATTGATTATAGGAAGACACAAAATCAAAATTCAGCACTTCATTTAGTTGCTTAAAAAAATGAGGTTGTCCAGACTTCGTAATTTCCAAACCAATAAATTTTTGTTTTGAAAATTCTTTAATGCTCTTTTCATCTCCTATAAAAAACGATAGACTTTGTTCTGCTATTTTTTGATTGAGTTCTTGAGGTCTTGATAATTGAATATCCTTTTTGAGATCACGAGTAATAGCTTTTTGTTTCAGCTTCCATACCCGTTCAAAACTCTCTTCTAGTTGTTTTGTGGTTGCATTTTTTAAAATAGTTTCTATGCCTTCTTTGATATTTTCAGCAAAACACAAAACATCATTGCCCGCATCAAAAGCCAACCATTCTAATTCTCCCTTAATAGGATAATTTTTTGAAACAGCGTGCATGTTTAAAGCATCAGAAATAACCACACCTTCAAACTTCATTTCGTTTCTCAATAAATCTTTGAGCATTTTTTTAGAAAGACTGGACGGAATGGCATTACCGTCGGCCAACGACGGAATGGATAAATGCCCGGCCATAATACTATCAACTCCTTTATTGATCAATTCTTGAAAAGGAAATAATTCATTCGCTACAAGTTCTTCTTTTGATTTGGTAATTAAAGGTAATCCTATATGGGAGTCTACTTCCGTATCTCCATGTCCAGGAAAATGTTTTAGGCAGGTTATAATGCCTTCACTTTCAGTGCCTTTTACAAAAGCGAGTGCTTTTTTAGTGACATTATTTTTGTCTTCTCCAAAAGACCTGTACCCAATAACAGGATTGTTTGGGTTGTTATTAATGTCAACCACAGGTGCTAAATTCCAATGAATTCCAGCTGCCCTACAATCTTTTGCTATTTGCTTACCAACTTGAAATATGAAGTCATCATTATTTTGAACGGCACCTAAAGTAATTGCATAGGGGTATTGAGGTG
>TARA_R110002033_G_scaffold2792_3_pt1 | contig 33327 bp, 36 predicted proteins | sample TARA_R110002033 | Tara Oceans TARA_R110002033 (sample SAMEA4397051) | marine metagenome | biome: Polar Biome; feature: [SRF] surface water layer (ENVO:00010504); material: water (ENVO:00002006), including particulate matter (ENVO:01000060) such as... | depth 5 m
GAAATGAAATCAACAGGAGAGAGCATCTTATTTATTGATGACTTGAAAGACGATCAATTTTACGAACTGTACTCTAGAAGAAAAATGTACTTGAGTAAGTAATCGCAATCATACTTTTAAAAAGCCCCTTTTTAGGGGCTTTTTTGTATTTAAAAAGGAATGAATTTATATCTAATTATTTTCGAAATAAATTGGTCAACCAATATTTCTATGAGCTAGTTTTTTACTAAATTACAAGCAATTTAAATTAATATTTGATGATACGGATAAATTTGATAGCGCTATTTATTTTATTAGTAGTTACTAATACAACAGCGCAAGTAGTTGTTTGGAATTTGAAAAGTTTAGAGGAAGCCAAGGCAAAGAACAGCCCAGAAATTCGAATGATAATCAAAGAAGCGGATAGCAAATTAGACAAAACTTTAATTACCGTCGTTGATAAAGAGCTGACTCCCTCTAGTGGAGATAAACATGATTACATGAGTATGGGAAGGTATTGGTGGCCTGATCCTACAAAAGTTGATGGTGTACCTTATATTCGAAAAGATGGTAAATCAAATCCAGAAATCGAAAAATTAGACCGTTATCCTTTAAGCGATTTCGCAACAAGTGTTGAGTCGCTTGCATTAGCATATTATTTAACGGACAATGAAAAATACGCTCAGAAAGCTGTCGCTAATTTAAAAATATGGTTCATTAATGAGGATACGAAAATGAATCCAAATATGAATTACGGACAAACAATTCCAGGTATTAATAAAGGTTTAGGTAGGGGAGAAGGAATATTAGATACCTATTCTTTTTTCGAAATGTTAGATGCCGTAGCAATTTTGAAAAAATCAAAAGCATTTACTATCGAAGATCAGTTGGCAATTGAAGATTGGTTTAAAACGTATGTTAACTGGTTACAAACTGCGCCTGTAGCAGCAGAAGAGCAAGCAGCAAAAAATAATCACGGAACTGCTTATGATGTGCAACTAGTGCGCTATGCAATCTTTACAGGAAACAATCATCTGGCTAAGAAGATTGCAAATAATTTTGCTAAAAACAGACTCTTCACCCAAATAGAAACTGACGGATCACAGCCGCTGGAATTAGCAAGGACCACGGGTTTGGGATATTCGACCTTTAATTTGACTCATTTCCTAGATATGGTGCAAATGGCTAAAACATTAGATATTGACTTGCTCAATAAGGAATCTCAGGATGGACGAAGCATTTTAAAAGCTGTAGATTATCTAGTTCGATATGTCAACAAACCGCAATCAGCTTTTCCTTATCAGCAAATCAAGGATTGGGAAGGAGTTCAAGAAAAATTACGTTGGCAACTTTATCGCGTGGATAAAATGTTAGGGAAGGCCGTATATCAAAAATATTATAATGGCAACCTTCAAACAGTAAAAAGCAATACTGTTTTATATTAAACAGAAAAAGTCTTGAATAATTCAAGACTTTTTTGTTTTTATCATAATGACTTTAAATTTTCTTTAAAAAAATCAATGGTTCGCGTCCATGATAAAGTTGCTGCCTTATCGTCGTATCTAGGAGTGGTGTTATTGTGAAATCCGTGATTAACACCTTCATATAAATGAGCAGAATGGGGCACATTATTTTTCTTTAGAATAAGTTCGTATGCCGGCCAACCTTCATTTACTCTAGTGTCTAATCCTGCATATTGCGCTAGAATAGGCGCTTTTATTTGCTCAGCCTCTTCAGCTGTAGGTTGCCCGCCATAATAAGGAACTGCAGCTTTCAAATCTGGAATTTTGACGGCCATCATATTTGCGATCCAACCACCAAAACAGAATCCAACCACACCAATCTGACCGTTACAGTTTTTATGTTCCTTTAAATAGGTATACGCGGCAATAAAATCCTGAAGCATGTCCACTCTACTTCGCTTTTTTTGAAGTTCTCTCCCGTCATCGTCGTTGCCAGGGTAACCTCCTAATGGAGATAATGCATCTGGAGCTAATGTTATATAACCTTCTATTGCAGCTCTTCGTCCTACATCCTCAATATAGGGATTTAGTCCGCGATTTTCATGAACAACAATAATACCTGGAAAGGAAGTACCTCCTTCAGTGGGTTTTGATAATAGTGCTTTTATTGTTCCACCTGCTTTTGGAGATTCATAGGTTATAAAACCAGAATCTAATCTAGGGTCATCTGCCTTAATCAATATAGAGTCAACATAGTTGGGAGTCATGAAACTAAGTAGAGAAGGTAAGGTAAGCGTCCCTACAGCAAATAAAGAAAGTCGCTCAATAAATTGTCTTCTTTCTATCTTGTTGTGGGCGTAATCATCATATAAGTCAAATACTTCTTGACTTATATCTTCTTTGGTTATTTTTTTCATAGCGGTTTTTTAGTGCCACTAATTTAATGAAAAAATGTATTGAATGCGGTAATTACTTATTCCTGAGTTAATTCGATAGGGAAACGATCAGGAACTAAGTTGAGTTTAATGTTGTGTTCTAGATACGCCTTCAAACCTGCAAGAACAAGTGTAAAGCCTTCTGTAGTGTCCCTAATTTGAGAACATAGTTCTTCAATTGTTCCCGTAATTCCATTAAAAGTAATGGTTACAAATGTTTTGCTTTCGCCCAAATCATTGAATTCCCATTCCACAATATTTTCCTCATCATCACCCCATTGAACTGTGATTGATTCGTTTTCTTTAATTGTTAATACTTTTATTGCGACACTATGACTACCGTACATTTCCCAAGTCCATTTAACCGTCTTTCCTTGCTCAAGATTGCCAGAAGATTTTGTGAACCAAAAGTGAGTGGTAATTTCGGGATTTAAAAAGGCTTGAAATACGGTTGTGACTGGCTTATTAATTAGCATCGCTGCTTCTGCGTAGGTAGAATTTTCTATTGTCATGTATTTTTTAGTTGGCTAAAATGATTTTCATGTGGTAATGTTTCATCCCCACTTCAATAAATGGATCGTCATAAATTTGAAAACCCAAGCGCGTGTAAAAGGGTGCTGCATTTTCTCTAGCATGACATACAATTTCTTGTATATTATTTGCTTTTGCAAAAGCGATTAATTCATTAACAAGCAATTTACCAATGCCTTTTCCCTGCTGATTTGTCTCAACTGCCATTTGCATTAACTGTGCTTTCGTATTATTTTCATTCAAGGGATTTAAAACAACGCAACCTACAACAGTTTTATCTTCCGTTGCTACAAAGTGCCATGATTTAGCATCGTGCATTTCCCAAGCATGGTCAGGCATACCTATTGGTCTTAATAATATTTTATTACGCAGTTCTTGTTCTTGAGGATATAACGGATGTTCCAGATGGATCATTTGGATTGAAATCATTGTGTAAAATTCTATTTCGCGGAAGCGTGATCTGATTTCTTTTTAAATAATTTCTTTAGAGGAGTTACAATTGCAAACGCAAGTAATCCTCCTACGATACCTAAAACAAATTCTTTCAACATATCAGGCCAACTCGTGAGCATGTGATGAACAGCTTCAATTTTATGAGAAAAAATTCCCCCAGCAACTAACAATAATGCGATTGTACCCACAAATGCTAGTAGCTTTATTACTTTTGGTAATGCCTTAATCAAAAGATCACCTGTCGCCTGTACAATTTTACTTTTTGTTCTTTTTAATACACGACCAAAGTCGTCCATTCTAACTATTAAAGCAACTACACCATAAACACCAACTGTTGCAAGAATCGCAATAAAACTCACAACCAAAATTTGATTTAAGATAAGCTCTCCTTCAACCGTTCCCAAAGCTATAATTACAATTTCGATCGAAAGAATAAAATCAGTTACAATAGCCGATTTAATTTTATCTTTTTCAACTAGTAAAATGTCGGCTTCGCTTAGTGCTACTGTTTCGATTACCTTCTCTGTATCATGGTGAGGAAAGAAGTATTCGTATATTTTTTCGATCCCTTCATACGCTAGGTAAACGGCTCCTAATACTAAAATGATCGAAATCACCGCAGGAACAAAGGCACTTAATAAGAAGGCAAAGGGTAGAATAATTAACTTATTTAAGAGGGATCCTTTTGTAATTGCCCAGAGAACCGGAATTTCTCTAGAGGAAACAAATCCAGAAGCTTTCTCGGCATTTACGGCTAAATCGTCTCCTAAAATTCCAGCTGTTTTTTTTGTAGCGATTTTACTTAAAACAGCCACATCATCCATAAGTGCTGCAATATCATCTAAAAGGGCAAAAAATCCTGAGGCCATGTGTATTTATATTTGTTAATTATTAGGATGCAATAAACTACTTTTTAAGTTTACTTAAGTTATTTAATTATCTAAATAGTTTGTGATTTTAACTATCGTGTTTATTCTAAAATCGCAATTTATCTTAATAGAACTTTGCTATTTCCGCTAATTCTTTTCTATCTAAATCAGGAACCCAACAATCTTCAGCAGGATAACCTACGGGAATTAATAGAAAAGGTTTCTCATTTTCAGGACGTTCAAGAAGCTTCGTTAAAAAATTCATCGGACTTGGTGTGTGAGTTAGTGATACCAATCCTGCATTGTGAATTGCCGCTAGTAAAAAACCGCTTGCTAAACCCACACTTTCTTGAACGTAATAATTGTTCTTCTTTTTACCATCTGATCCAAACTCATAAATCCTTCTAAATACCACAATTAAATAAGGAGCGATTTCGAGAAAAGGTTTTTTCCAATCAGTGCCTAAGGGTTTTAAGTCGTCTAACCATTCATTAGACATTCTGCTTTCATAACTTGCGTATTCTTCCTCTTCAGCAGCAATTCTTATTTGCTTTTTAATTTCGGGATTTTCGATTACACAAAAAGTCCAAGGTTGTTTATGTGCTCCTGAAGGTGCTGTTGAAGCAGTTTTTATAATATTTTCGATTACTTCTCTAGGAACAACCTGATCAGAAAATTCTCTTACTGATCTTCGCGTATCCATTTTTTCATAAAAGGATTGAGACAGTGCTATTGATTCTGCATCAGATAGTACTGGTTTCTCATATTTTACATAAGGATAACCGTCGATTAATTTAGTTTCAAGCATGAAATTATTTTTTTACAATTTCAAATATAACCATATTATCGGATTTATGATAGCTTTTTAAATAAGGTAAATTTTCTCGATTGCAAGTTCTAAACATCTAGTAAATTAAGATGAGAGTTTGAATTAGAGTTTAATTTTTGTTCGAAATGTTCACCCTATTAACAGCATATAAAATTTATAAATCATTTTTGTCTAATTTTACTCCGTAATAAGTACGTAATATGGCATCACAAGAAGGAGTAAACAATAAAGCAGTTGCGGATAAAAATTCAGGTTTTGGAACGAATTCTAGTAATTACGGCGGACGCTTTATTAATAAAAACGGTAAGGCAAATGTGGAGAAGGTTGGTATGCATGTTTTTAATCGCATAAGTTGGTACCATACAATGATTGATATGCCAAGGTGGCGTTTTATGGGAATCATTCTATTGTTTTACATCACCATCAATTTTATTTTTGCGAGCATTTATTACGGAATAGGAATGGAGCATCTCGATGGTATTGCGGCATCAGATAGTGAAATTGTGCAATTTGGGCAAGCCTATTTTTTTAGTGCGCAAACATTTACAACGGTAGGATACGGACACATAAGTCCCACAGGTTTTTTAACTAGTGCGCTTTCTGCTGCCGAAGCTTTGATGGGCCTTTTAAGTTTTGCTATTGCAACGGGATTATTCTTTGGGCGTTTTAGTAAGCCAACCGCATTTTTAAAATTTTCTCATAATGCAATTATCGCTCCCTATGGTGAAGGAACTGCTTTGATGGTTCGACTATCGCCTTTTAAGAATACCAACTTTACAGATGCCGAAGCGCAAATGACATTAGGAATGAGTGTTATGGAAAATGGAATAATGGCAAATAAGTTCTATCAATTGGATTTAGAGTTAAACAAAATCAGCGCCTTGTCGTTAAGCTGGACTTTAGTACATCCTATAACCGAAGAGAGTCCGTTGTTTCAATTTGATCAAAAAGACTTTAACGAAATTCACGGTGAAATTCTCGTTTTTATTAAAACCTTTGATGATATGTTTAGTGCCACAGTGGCTACGAGGACATCTTATACTTTTGAAGAAGTCATCTATGGAGCAAAGTTTGTCTCTATGTACACACGAAGTACAGACAACTCTAAAACTGTTCTAAATCTTGATAAATTAAATGAATTTGACAAAGTAGATTTGTTGTAAACAAATATTTTTTGGTAAAATAACCATTTATAGTATAATTTCGTTTACATTTGTTTATCAAATATTCAAAAATGATAAACAATATAAAAAACGTTTTTAGCATTAAAGATTTAGAAAATCTTTCTGGTATAAAGGCGCATACTATTCGAATCTGGGAAAAGAGATACAATGTATTAGAACCTATGCGTACTGATACAAATATTCGTTTGTATGATTTAGCGAGCTTGCAAAAACTTTTAAATATTACTTTACTTCATGAATATGGCTATAAGATCTCTAAGATAGCAGCGTATAAGGAGGAAGATATTCCAGTTTTAGTAAAACAAATTACTTCTTCTAAAAATGCTAAAAATCACGCTATCAGCGCTTTTAAGATGGCAATGATGAATTTTGATCAAGAGCTATTTTTTAACACTTACGATTGGTTAATAGCTGAGAAGCCTTTTAAAGAAGTTTTTCATCAAGTTTTTATTCCTTTGATGAATGAAGTAGGTGTCCTTTGGCAAACAGATACTATCTCTCCAGCTCATGAACATTTCATGAGTTACCTTATCAAACAAAAATTAGTTATTAATATAGAGAAATTACAAACTCAAGCTGCGATTCGTTTAGAGCGTGTTTTTGTATTGTCGTTGCCCATGAACGAAATTCATGAATTGGGATTGATGTACATTAATTACGAAATATTATTGAAAGGATATAAAGTGATTTATCTTGGTGAGAGTATGCCTATCGAAAATTTAAAAGACCTTAAAAAACATTTTAATACCATTACTTTTATTTCCTACTTAACCGTGCAACCAGATCGTAGCGCCGTTGATGATTATGTATCACAAATGACTGAAGAACTGTTAGATGATAGCACACAATTGTGGTATATTGGTCGAATGGTCGAATTTATAAACAAAGAAATAGTTCATGAAAATGTGAGTACGTTCAATTCAATAACAGAATTAGTGAACGAACTTTGATGTTTTGTTTAAACAATTTGTATATTTGCTAAACAAATGAAAAAGAAAATTACAATTATAGGTTCAGGATTCTCAGCTTTGGCTGCATCTTGTTACTTGGCACAAAGCGGACACGATGTAACCGTATTTGAAAAAAACGATTCTATAGGCGGTCGTGCAAGACAATTAAAGAGTGACGGTTTTACGTTTGACATGGGACCAAGTTGGTACTGGATGCCTGATGTTTTCGATCGCTTTTTTGCTGACTTTGGAAAAACAACAACTGATTATTACGAGTTGGTAAAACTTTCTCCCGCGTATCGCGTATATTATGGTGTTGATGACTTTATTGCCATCGCAGATAATTTACCAGAGATTGAGGCAACCTTTGAAAAAATTGAAAAAGGCAGTGGTAAAATTCTGCACGATTTCATGATGGAAGCACAAAGCAATTATAATATTGCCATTAAGGATCTAGTTTACCGTCCTGGAGTTTCTCCGTTAGAATTAGTAACGGTGGAGACTGCTAAAAAGGTAGGACAGTTTTTTAGTAATATTAGTAAAGACATCCGTAAGAAATTTAAGAACGAACAGTTAATTCAAATTTTAGAATTTCCGGTATTGTTTTTAGGAGCGAAGCCTTCTGATACACCTTCGTTTTATAGTTTTATGAATTATGCTGATTTTGGACTAGGAACTTGGCATCCTAAAACAGGAATGTTTGATGTGGTTCGTGCCATGGAAAATCTAGCTAGAGAATTGGGAGTGAAATTTCAAGTCAAAGCGAGTATTGATAAGATTGTTGTCGAAAATAAAAAAGCAAAGGCAGTTGTAGTTAATGGCAAAAGAATTGATTCGGATATCGTTTTAAGTGGTGCTGATTATCACCATACAGAAACCTTATTAGATTTAGAACACAGAGCATACTCTGAAAAATATTGGGAAAGTCGCGTGTTTGCACCTTCATCACTGTTATTTTATGTAGGTTTTGACAAGAAAGTTGAAAATATATCGCATCACGCCTTATTTTTTGATGTTGATTTTCAGCAACATGCCAAGGATATTTATGACGAACCAAGATGGCCAAAAGAGCCATTGTTTTATGCTAACTTCCCATCGCTTACAGATAAGTCTGCTGCGCCTGAAGGAATGGAATCTGGATTTTTCTTAGTGCCATTAGCACCTGGAATTACTGATACAGAAGCATTAAGAGAAGAGTATTTTGATAAAATAATTACTCGTTTTGAAACTTTAACACAGCAAAGTGTTAGAAATAATATTATATTTAAACGTTCCTTTTGCAAGAATGATTTCGTTACAGAATACAATTCTTATAAAGGAAATGCCTACGGAATGGCAAATACACTTTTTCAAACGGCCTTTTTAAGACCGAAGCTTAAAAGTAAAAAAGTAGAAAATTTATTTTTTACAGGACAATTAACCGTGCCAGGACCTGGGGTTCCTCCGGCTTTAATATCTGGAAAATTAGTTTCAGATTTAATAAACAAGCAATCTTAGAACAATAATTATGAAGCAGTTATTTGACGATGTATCTTTTAAGTGTAGTAAATTAGTAACAAAAAACTATAGTACGTCTTTTTCTTCAGCAGTATATATGCTTTCACCAAGCATACGAGACGCTATCTATAGCATTTATGGATTCGTTCGTTTTGCTGATGAGATTGTGGATACATTTCACGGATTTGATAAAGAGGAATTAATAAACGATTTTGAAAAAGAATATTATAAAGCCTATAAAGCGGGTATTAGTTTGAACCCTATTTTAAACTCTTTTCAGTTTACGGTTAAAGAAAACAATATCTCTGACGACCTTATTCAAGCTTTTTTAAAAAGTATGAAATTAGATTTAATAAAGTCTGATTATAATAGCAAAGAGGAATACGATGATTACATTTATGGTTCGGCAGATGTCGTGGGATTAATGTGTTTAAAAGTCTTTGTAAAAGGAAACAACACGCGTTACGAACAGTTAAAAGGTGAAGCAATGCGATTGGGTTCTGCTTTCCAAAAGGTGAATTTTTTAAGAGATTTAAAAGACGATAATTTAGTTTTAAACAGGAACTATTTTCCTGGAGTTGATTTAAATTCCTTCGACGAAAAAGCAAAAGCACAAATTATTGCTGAAATTGAGGAAGATTTTCGAGTAGCCTATGAAGGAATTAAAAAGCTACCAATCGAAGCAAAATTTGGCGTTTATACTGCCTATGTTTATTACAGAAAATTGTTGAAAAAATTAGCAAAGACGCCTTGTCACGAGATAGGGAATGCTAGAATTCGAGTTTCTAATTATACCAAAGCCGGATTACTTGCACAATCATTTGTAACTTACAAACTAAGATTAGTGTAGTAATCAAAACCAAAATAACTGATTAAAAAATATTAAAATACAGCAGAATGATTTCCTTTTTAATTTTCATTAGCGTTTTCTTGGTTATGGAATGTGTAACTTGGCTTACACACAAATACATTATGCACGGTTTAATGTGGTATTTTCATGAAGATCACCACCAGCCAAAATACGCCCATCCATTTGAGCGAAATGACATTTTCTTCGTCATTTTTGCCATACCTAGCATTGTCCTTTTTTACTATGGAGTTCAAGGCGGAATGAATTATTTATTTTTCATAGGATTGGGAATTACAGCTTATGGAATGTGTTATTTTATGATTCATGATGTTTTAATTCATCAGCGTTTCAAGTGGTTTAAAAACACTAAAAACAAATACTTAATCGGACTTAGAAAAGCCCACAAAGTACATCACAAACATTTAGGTAAAGAGCACGGTGAGTGTTTTGGAATGTTGTTTGTACCTTTCAAATACTACAAAATGTAATATAATTTTGGCGTGCCCCATCCCGATAAAAATCGGTATGGGTCGGGCTTTGCGGCTTTATCTCTACGCTACGCTGCGAGGATACCGCCTGCAATCCCTCACGCAGTAAAAACTGCAAATAAATCTCATTTTTAAAGAACGATATCATGAAGCTTTACAAAAAAGAATCGGTACAGTATGTAAATGCGAGCTTAGAAGAGTGTTGGGCTTTTTTTTCAAGTCCGCAAAATTTGCAAAAGATTACTCCGGAGAGCATGGGTTTTAAAATCACCGATTTTGATGGAAAAAAGATGTATCCAGGCCAAATTATCCAGTACAAAGTAACGCCACTAGCAGGAGTTAAAATAGCTTGGACTACGGAAATTACTATGGTTAAAGAAAATAGTTATTTTATCGATGAGCAACGTTTTGGTCCATACTCTTTTTGGCATCACAAACATTTTTTTGAATCTACGCCTCAAGGGGTAAAAATGACTGATGTGGTGCATTACGGCTTACCTTTGGGGTTTTTAGGACGTATCATGAATAGTTTAGTAGTAGAGGGAAAGTTGAACGAAATCTTTGCGCACAGGGAGAAAATGGTTGACAAACTTTTTAACGGGAAATAATTATGAGTAAACAAAGAGTCGTTTTTTTTTGGTTTCGTCGTGATTTGCGATTAGAAGATAATGTTGGACTTTTTCACGCTTTAGAGAGTGATTATCCTGTTATTCCACTATTTATTTTTGATACTGCAATCTTAGATAGCTTGGCAAAAAATGATGCTCGCGTTACTTTTATACACCAAACTCTAAATAAAATTAATACCGATTTAAATGTGGTAAAAAGTTCTCTATTAGTAAAAAATGGAGAGACACTAGCCGTATGGAAATCATTGTTTGAAGAATTTGATATTCAAGGCGTTTTCTACAATAAAGATTATGAGCCATATGCTATAAAAAGAGACCAAGCAATTACTGAACTAGCTAAGAAAAATAACGCTGAGGTACATGCTTTTAAGGACCAAGTAATATTTGAAGAACTTGAGATTACAAAAGCAGATGGTTTACCGTATACAATTTATACCCCTTTTAAAAATAAGTGGTTGGATAAATTTAAAGAAAATGGTGCATTTCCAGGGTACAGTGAGGAAAAGCAATTTAGTAAATTTTATCCTTCTAATTTTAAATTTCCCAATCTCAATGATATTGGTTTTGAAGAAAGCAAAATAGTAGTTAAGCCACACAATTTAACTAAGATTTCAAATTACGGAGAAACTAGAGATTTTCCAGCTTTAGATAGTACGTCTTATCTTTCTCCGCACTTGCGTTTTGGAACGGTGAGTACACGCAAATTGGTAACTTGGGCAAACAAAAAGAATGCTGTTTTTTTAAGTGAATTGATCTGGAGAGAATTTTTTATGCAAATTCTTTTTAACTTTCCTAGAGTAATGACTGATAATTTTAAATCAGCATACGATGGGATCGAGTGGCGCAATAACGAGGAGGAATTTAAAAAATGGTGCAAAGGAGAAACTGGTTATCCTATGGTTGATGCTGGTATGCGACAATTAAATGAAACGGGTTATATGCACAATCGTGTGCGAATGGTTGTTGCTAGTTTTTTATGTAAACACCTCTTGATACAATGGCAGTGGGGTGAAGCTTACTTTGCCGAAAAATTGTTAGATTATGATCTCTCTGCTAATGTTGGCAATTGGCAATGGGCTGCAGGTACCGGATGTGACGCTGCGCCTTATTTCAGGGTTTTTAATCCGGAAATACAATTAAAGAAGTTTGATGGAAAAGGAGTTTATATTCGTCAATGGATTCCAGAATTTGATTTGGGATACGGCGAACCTATGGTAGAGCACGCTATGGCAAGAGAAAGAGCAATCGCGACATATAAAGAAGGAATAGTCAAATAGATTTTATTTTTATCGAATACTGAAGTACCATTAAAAAATTGAGAATAGTTAAGTGTAGCACTTAATAAACTTAATTTTTTAGTGGTTTTTTTTATGTCGTAAAGAAGTGCTAGATTTAAGAAAATGCTGTCTTGGGAATACTAGACTTCTAGCCCAGATAGTAGCGGCATCCTTTTATTTTTTAATTTCAAAAAATAAAAGATATAGCGGATAGCTGGAAAAAGCTCCTAAATAAATTACTTGATTAATTTGCTCAACATGCCTTCAAAGATAAATCCGTGGAAAGGTAAAACGGCGTACCAATATACTTTCCCCCATATGCCACGAGGTTTAAAAGTTGCTGACTGATATAAGGTGTTGCCAATGATTTTAAACTCTAACCAAGCTTCGCCAGGGAGTTTCATCTCAGCAAATAGAATCAGTTTGCCTTCTTCTTTATTGGCATATAAAACACGCCAAAAGTCTAGTGCATCACCGGCGTGAATAGTGTGTTTGTTTGTTCGCCCTCTGCGAGAGCCCACACCGCCATAAAGTTTATCGATAAAGCCGCGTAAATCCCATAGCCAATCTCCATAATACCATCCCGTTTCACCACCAATAGACCAGATTTGGTTTATAGTAAAATCACGATCTATAATTCCTTTTTTTCTTCGATCAATAAAGCAATCTTTTTTAGGTACTTTTAAATAGGCGGAAATATTCGTCTTGAAACGACCGCTTACTAAGGAATCCTTCCAACTTGAGAGCACATTATTTTCTTGCACTTTTAATAAAGCTCGCGATAATGCCATATCATACGTCATGGGAGCTACATTCAATATTTGATTGATTTTTGTATCGCGACAAACTACCTCAACTTTCATGCTACTGACTAATGCTGCAGCGAGTTTGTAAGAAGTAGACGTGACGAAGTACAACCAATAAGAAGAGAGTTTGGGGGTCATAACAGGCACGGTAAAAATCCATCTCTTTAAATTTTTTGCTTTGGCAAAAGCCAATAACATCTCTTTGTAAGTTAGAATATTTGGTCCGCCTATATCAAAACTCTGGTGGTAGACTTTTAAGTTTAATAATGATTTAGATAGAAATTCTAACACATCATTTATTGCGATAGGTTGGCATCTTGTATTTAACCATTTGGGCGTGATCATCACAGGAAGTTTGTTTACTAGATCCCTTATGATTTCGAACGAAGCGCTACCAGATCCTACGATTATACCCGCACGCAATGTAGTCATAGCATAAGAGCCAGTACTGAGAACTTCTTCAACTTTTTTACGAGAAGATAAATGTTTAGATAATGAGTCGTCGTTGATGATACCGCTAAGGTAAATGACTTGCTGTGCTTGTGTAGTATTAATTTTAGAAACAAAATTCTCTGCCGAAGTTTTTTCAAGCTCATCATAATTTGATGCTGAACCTGCCATGGAGTGTATCAAGTAATAGGCAGCATCAATGTTTGAAGGAATAGTGTCAAGAGTCTCTTTTTTCAAAAAATCAACTTCTATTACGGTAATACTATCTGCATATTCAAAGGGAATGTAGAATCTATTTTTATCTCTAACGCAACAAATTAAATCGTGACCTTGATTAACAAGGATAGGTAAAAGTCTTTTTCCGATGTAACCTGTTGCGCCTGTTAAGAGAATTTTCATATAGTAGTTTTTTAACTCAATTTACTCGAAATTAAGCTTATAAATTCTTTTCTAGTCTTATTTTTTTCAAAAGCACCAGTAAAAGAGGATGTAGTTGTAAATGAGTTCTGTTTTTCGATACCTCTCATTTGCATGCACATGTGTTGCGCCTCGATAACTACTGCCACTCCAAGTGGCTGTAGCGCTTCCTCAAGGCAATCTTTAATTTGGTCAGTAAGTCTTTCTTGAACTTGCATTCTTCGTGCGTAAGCGTCGACAATTCTAGGTATTTTACTCAAACCAACGATCTTACCATTTGGTATGTAGGCAACATGCGCTTTCCCAAAAAAGGGCAGCATATGGTGTTCACACATCGAGTAAACCTCAATGTTTTTTACTACAATCATTTGGCTATGGTCCTCTGTAAACAAAGCAGATTTTAATATTTCTAACGGATCTAAGTCATAACCATGCGTTAAAAACTGCATCGCTTTTGCCGCTCGCTCTGGAGTTTTTTCTAGTCCTTCTCTTGTGACATCTTCACCTATGCCTGTGATTATTTTTCTGTAGTTTTCAGCAATTGCTGTTGTTGCTTCTGTATTGTATAATTCCTTCTTTTCGTAGTTTTTCATGTTCGTTGATCACTTTTTAAAAGTGGTATAATTATTATTTATATTTTGAATGATACAATTCCGTAATCCATTTCGAACACTTGCCCTGAAATAGATTTTGCTTTATCAGAAATTAAGAAGTCAGCCATACCTGCAACTTCAGTAGCTTGTAGATATCCTTTCATAGGATGGCGTTCCACCATATTTTCTTTCATTCGATCGTTGCGCAAAATTCCCGCGGCCAATGTTGTATCTGTAATTGTAGGAGCAATGGCGTTTATACGTACCGCACTTGCTAGCTCAGCACCTAATGATTTTACCAATCCCTCAACTCCAGCTTTTGCTGTCGCGATGCTAGCGTGAAAAGGCATTCCTAGTTTCACTGCCACCGTGCTAAACAATACAATTGAAGGATTTGTTCCTTTCTTTAAAGTAGCTAGATATTTCTGAATTACTTTTACAGCCCCAATAACGTTGATTTCAAAATCGTTTCTAAAATCGTCAATACTCAAACTACTAATAGGTTTTAAATTGATTGATCCAGGACAATAAATTATAGTGTCTATTGATTCAATTTCTGGTAGCGCATCTTCTAATACATTTAAAGAAAAATGCACCAAATTATCATGCGTTAATTCTGGAGCATTTCTACTTATATTGTACACTTTGTTTTGCTCTAACTGCTGTAGCAAAATGGCATTTCCTATTCCCTTACTTCCTCCTACGATTAAAATGTTTTTCATCTTATGGGTAAAATATAATTATTATCTCTTCGAAATTTTATTGTTATTTATTTGTCTTTGACGGCTGCATTTGAATCTACCTTCATCAAAAGTTCGTAATTTTTCATGCTTGGTTTTTCTGCCTTGAACTCGCGCTCTCCACATTCTAAAACTTGAAGGTTTCATTTCGAGGCGCATTAAATCAATGACTTCTTGTTCTTTTAAACCAAACTGCATTTGGATAGCCTCAAATGTGGTGCGGTCTTCCCACGCCATTTCAATAATTCGGTCTTTTTCTAAATCAGTTAATTCTAGTTTCATGCTTTGTATTTTGTATATTGACTTACAACAATCTTTGCTTTTAAATCAAACATTAAATTGTACAGTCCAAAAAAGGTTCGGTTCATGTATATAAAATGTTTTGATCCACGATTACCATTCATTTTTTTAAGATTCGTATCGTTAGCGAAACGCTCTCCTAGTTTTGCAATATTTTCAAAAAACACCTCGTTTGAAAAATCAAAGGTTTCTTCTTGAAATGGCATTGTGAAAAGCGAAAGTAAATCATGAAACATTTGGGTGAAATAAGTTACTTCCTCAGTAGTATCATCTTTTCTTAAAATTTCTAATTCAAATAATTTATCACTAAAAATTTTTGGTTCGTTGATTACTTTCGGGTCAATTAATTCAAAATACGGAATGTAGAATTCATTGGGAATCGTTTTCATGCATCCAAAATCGAGTGCAACCAATTCCTTATTTTCATTTACCAAGAAATTTCCTGGGTGCGGATCAGCATGGACTTTCTTTAAAATATGGATCTGGTACATATAAAAATCCCAAAGTGCTTGCCCTAACTTATTGGCTACAACTGGATCATTATTTTTAAACTCTGATAAATGTACACCGGTCATCCAGTCCATTGTGATTATTTTCTCAGATGAATATTCTGGATAATAATTAGGGAAAGTCAGGTTTTCAATTTGGTTACAAGCAGCAACTACAGCTTGGCTTTGCTCTAATTCTAATATATAATTTGTTTCTTCGATTAACTTATCTTCAACTTCCTTAAAGTATTTGTCAGAGTCTTTTCCTTGCAAATTGAACATACGAATTGCAATAGGCTTAACTAAAGCTAGATCAGATGAGATACTGTTTGCCACACCTGGATACTGAATTTTAACTGCTAATTTCTTTCCGTCTTTTACAGCAAGGTGCACTTGCCCAATACTTGCTGCATTGACAGAGGTAGCATTAAACTCGTCAAAGATTTCATAAGGAGTTTTCCCTAAATTGGATTTAAACGTTTTTAAAACTAGAGGTGCAGACAAAGGCGGTACAGAAAACTGGGACAACGAAAATTTCTCCACATATGCTTGTGGCAAAAAACTTTTATCCATGCTTAACATTTGTGCAACTTTTAAAGCACTTCCTTTCAAGCTTTTCAATCCATCGTAAATGTCTTCGGCGTTATCTTCATTTAATTTATCACGAGTTAGGTCGCTGTTGACCATTTTTTCTCCATAATACTTTAAATAATTCACGCCTACTTTTGCTCCAGTTTGAACTAGTTTTGTTGCTCTTTCAATTTTAGAGGTAGGTATATAGTCTATTGTTTTCATTATCTATTTTGTATTTTTTCTTTAAACATGAATTTTCCAAAATCAATTAAACTATCAATTGGAGCAATATTCATCAGTTCAAAACTTAGCTTCACAGATTTTTCGATATAGATATCTGTCTTTTCAAATGCAGCTGAGTCATCTTCCAGCCAAAACTTCATTGTCATCAAAAATTGAATCCATGAGCTTTCTTGTAAAGCTTTCTCTTGCATCTTTTGTAATTTCTCTTGCTTGATGCGGTATTCATCTGAGATAATCGAAGTGACATAATCTAAAAATGCCATTCGCAAAGCTGTAAGTTGTTTTAAATTCTTCAATTGATTTTTATCTGCAGTCAAGCTTTGTGAGACATAACTTCTATTTGCAGTCAGTAATTCAAAGAAAGTAAAGTAAAAGCTAAGCATCTTACTCTTCATATCATATCCATGGTAGTTGGGATCCATTTGAAGTAATGCAACAGTTTTTTCTAAGAACATTTTGAAAATCTCTTTCTCTATGCTTTCTATGGTACCAAAAAAACTATAGAACTCTGCTTCACTAAAATTATTTTGCTTGGCAAACAAGTATACTGATTTTGGCTTTTCATTATGTTCCAAAGTATATTCCATATAAAGTGAAACTATTTTATCTTTAGTTATCATTGTTTTCTTAATAGCCATTGGTTGTGTTTTTAAATGAGAGTATAAAGATAATGAATTGTTTAACAAAAATACGTTAAAGTTAAACAAAATTAATTGTACATTTGTTTAAGCTCAAATTTTAAGCAGATGAAAAAGAATGTTTTAATTACAGGAGGTACAGGTTTCGTAGGTAGAAATTTAACAGATCTATTACTACGCAACGGTTTCAGTGTGTCTATATTAAGTAGAAGCAAGCGACAAGATAAAAAAGACATATCCTATTATATATGGGATATAAAAAATCAAACAATTGAAGATGCGGCGGTCAACAACGCAGATTACATCATTCATCTCGCTGGTGAGAATATTGCGGGAGAACGTTGGACAGAAAAACGTAAAAAAGCAATTGTTGCTAGCAGAGAAGACTCAATAAAATTAATTCACAATGTGCTGGCGAAGCAAAATCATAAGGTAAGTGCCTTTATATCGGCATCGGCGATTGGTATTTATGGTGCTATAAATGGAGAGGCAATATGTAAGGAATCAACTCCACCAGCTTCTGATTTTTTAGGAAGAACTTGCCAAATTTGGGAAGCTGCTGTTGACACTATTGGACAACTAGGAATTCGCACGGTAAAAGTTCGCACAGGTCTAGTGTTAGGCGAGGGGGATGGATTAATTAAAAAACTAAAACCTATCTTTAAATATCGCCTGGGCGCGCCATTAGGATCAGGCAAACAATACATGCCTTGGATTTATATAGATGATTTGTGCGAAATCTATTTAAAAGCAATTAATGACGAAACTGTTCGTGGACCTTATAATGCTGCGATACAAGACGACACAGATAATATTGCATTTTCTAGAACATTTGCAGCGGTATACGGCTATAAAATGTGGCTGCCTCATGTTCCTGCTGCCATTATTAAATTGGGTATGGGACAAATGTCAAAGATTGTCTTGACAGGCCGCAGAATTTCTTCAGAAAAAATTAGAAATACAGGATTTACTTTTAAGATTACAGATATCGAAGAGGCATTAAGAAAAGTAATTTAATACATTTTATTTAAGTGAAGCTACAACGGCTACATTTACTTTTTTTGCAATTTTGCTTCTTACCATAAAAGGAATCGTGATATTGAAATCATCTGTATTTAATGTAAAGTCAGATTTTATAAGGATTCCTTCTTTTGTTTTTGTGATAAAAGCAGGGACGTTTATTCTTTTTGACTTTCCATGTATTGTAATTTTTCCGCTGATCCAATGTTTTCTTACAGTGGCGTCGATAATTTTACTGTCAAATTTATCTATGATACCTTTAAATACGGCTTTTGGATAACGTTTACTCTCTAAATAATTTTCATTGAAGTGTTGCTCCATCAAGCTTCTTTCAAAACGGAAATCAGTTATATAGGCGGTAAAATAGATTTGACCACGAGAGACATTGAGTGTACAAAATACATTATTATTTTTTGCTTCGACTGCTTCAAAAAAAGCTACCGAAGCTTCAAATGTTATTTCGCCTTTAGAAGTTGTAAGTCGCTCCTGTGCATAAACTGAATTTGCTAAAAGAATAAATAATAGGAGTAGTTTTTTTATCATAACTTTTACTTTTGAGCTTCTCTTAAAGTTACGAAAAAAGTTGCATTTATCTGCTATGGAGCGACCTATACTTTTATTGCTATCTAAAAAATTCCGATTCACTAAACTTTGTATTTTGATGCCATTATCCCAATTCAATTCTAACATTATATTTTTCTAAATTAGCCAAAGCTTCGATAGAACTATAATTAAAATTTTCTTCGTGACGGTCTTTTTCTTTTTTAAGCGAAATTTGTTTTAGACAATTGGTAAAACGGCGTACCTCTTGCAAATTAGAAAGCACCAATCCAGGAACGCGAGTATTTGAACCGTCCTTGTCTTTTGAAACCATAGTAAAATAAGAAGAGTTACAGTGCTTGATGTATCCCGTTTGTATGTTTTCGGATTCCACTCTAATTCCTACAATCATGGAGCTTTTACCCACATAATTTACGCTCGCTTTCATAGTAACTAATTCACCTACTTCAATAGGCTTTAAAAAATTTACTGTATCTACAGATGCAGTTACACAGTAATTACCACAAAATTTTGAAGCACATGCAAAGGCAATTTGATCCAGTAAGGATAATATATATCCTCCGTGAATTTTTCCACTAAAGTTAGTATGCGAAGGTAGCATTAGTTCCGATATGCTAATATTTGAGCTAGCCACTGTTTTAAAAGTAGTATTCATAATTAATTAAATTTTAAAGGTGAGTTCTCTTTACGCACAGCCGTGACATAATATTTTGTGTCTCCCCACCATGGAAATGTTCTATAGCGCTCAATATAACTTAATTTTACATATTGACCTTCCATTTCTTGCAAATCAGCTATTACTTGCTTGTCTTTATCGAGTATAGAAAACGAAAATATTTGTGATCCTGATAGTCCTTGACTAATTTCTCCTTCCCATGTTTTGAAAAGCATTCCCTTGTGACTAATTTTTATAAGGTGGCCAGATCGTGTTCCCTCGCTATATGTTGCGTAATAAGTCACTGTAAAATAGCCAACAATGGCTAGAATGAATAGTGCTGTTGTAATCCCAATGATTCTTCTCATCTTATATGGTTTAATTTTGGTTTAGGTCTTGATTTGTTTCCTCAGCTCGCAGCAACACTTTTTCAGGTAAAGACTTCTTAGCTTTAGCACCCATTTTCTTCAATTTTTCAACGCTAGTAATTAAGTTTCCTTTTCCTTCTACAAGCTTGTTCATTGCACTACTGTATTCTGATTTACTCTCGTCTATCTTTTTGCCTATTTTAAGCAAGTCACCCACAAATCCTTCAAACTTGTCGTATAAAGCACCAGCTTGTCTTGCGATTTCATACGCGTTTTCTTGTTGTTTTTGGTTGGTCCACATACTATCAATTGTTCGCAAAGTAGCAAGTAGCGTAGCAGGAGTTACAATCACAATATTTTTTTCGAAAGCGCTGTTGTATAGATTGAAATCTTGGCTTAAAGCCAAAGCAAAAGCGGGCTCAATAGGGATAAAAAGTAACACAAAATCTGGACTCTCTATTTGGTACAAGTCATGGTAGTTTTTATTACTAAGCTGTTCAACATGACGTCTAATAGACATGACGTGATTTTTTAAATAGGTCTGTTTTAAAACGTCATCTTCTTCATTGCTAAATCTTTCATAAGCAGTCAAAGAGACTTTAGAATCGACAATCATCTTTTTGCCATCAGGAAGATTGATTACGACATCAGGATAGACGCGATTGCCTTCTTCAGCGGTAAATGACTGTTGAACATGGTATTCCCTGCCTTTTTCTAAACCAGATTTTTCCAGTACACGTTCAAGAATCAGTTCACCCCAATTTCCTTGCATTTTGCTGTCACCTTTTAGTGCCTTAGTTAAATTGATGGTTTCCTTACTCATTTGCAAATTCATTTCCTGAAGCCCTAAAATTTGTTGGCGCAAAGCGGCATGGTAATCAATACTCTCTTTATGCGTGTCCTCTACCTTTTTTTCAAATAACTGAATTTTATCCTGCAGTGGTGATAGGATATTTTTCATGTTTTGGCTATTCTGCTCGGTGAATTTAGTTGATTTCTCTTCTAATATTTTGTTTGCAAGATTTTCAAATTCTTTTGTGAATTTCAACTGCAACTTTTCTACTTCGTCTCGCTGTTCTTTATTGCGTTCCCACAAATTATCAAAGTCGGCTTCCTTTTTTGAAAGATGCATGGCGTAACTATCTTTCTCATCTCGAATGCTTTCTTTCTCGCTATTAGCTAAGGCAATTCTATTTTCTAAAATTGCTCTATCCGCTTTATTCTGCACCTTTAACTCTTGATGAGCCGTGTTTAATGCTAGTAATTTTTCTTGAAGACTTGTTTGTTCTAATTTTGATTTGCTCGAAGCGATGATTTTTCCAATGAAGATTCCTATTGCTAGTGCAACAATAAATAAAATTAAAAATGAAGGTAACAGCGTTGGCATTTTGATTTTTTTGATTCGAAAGTAAAAATAGCGATAATATATATGGCTATCATAGGAAACATTTAAAAACTATAAACATCCTGTTTTTAATACCTAATTCCAGAATATCAAAATAAAAAAGTTGATCACTCAAAATTATTGAGCAACCAACTTTTCACTTTAAAACACCACTTTTAAGGCTTTGTAGCTACGCTGTTAACGTGCTTTTATATTACTTTTTATCATCGTTGAGGTCTGCGTTTCCTCTATTAATATGATTTTCAGGATGAGATGCAGGATAACGTTTTGCAGTAATGTCAGAGTTTAAATCTTCATTTTCTACTGTTTTCATAGCGTCCTCTTCTGTATCCACGCCACGACTCAAGCTTTCATTTTCGTTCCAAGTACGATCTTCCTCGCGAATCAAAGCAGCTGATCCATCGGCATTGCGTGCGCGATCTACCACTTTTTCGTTTCCGTCTTCGTCAACTTCTAATTCTTTATTCAACATCGGGTTTTCTGAAGGTGTCTTTTTACCTACATAATCACTGCTGAATCCTTCGTTTTGCTGTTGTTTATCTTGATTTGCTTTTTTATTTTCCATGATGTAATTTTTATTTTAAAATTACCTTAATAGTGGGTAATCTATGTTATGACTTTTTGAGGAAAACTTATAAGACTTCATTACTTTTTGATTTTGAGATGTCTACCTTATCATAGCGTTTGGTTTTTTTATTTTATTCGAGTAATAAGTTGATTTTGATGCTGCCAAAACAACGTTATCTTTGCACCTCAAAATTACTCAGCTTTTACAAATGGCACACTCACATTTTATACTGCATAAACCGTATGGTTATTTAAGCCAGTTCATTTATGAATTAAAAAGGAAGAAAAAACTTTTAGGTGAGCTACACGATTTTCCAGAAGGGACGATGGCAATAGGAAGGCTTGATGAAGATTCAGAAGGTTTATTACTGCTAACAACCGACGGAAAAATGAGCGAAATAATTCGTTCGAAAAAAGTTGAGAAGGAATATTACGTTCAAGTAGATGGTGTGATGACTGAGGAAGCGATTTCTAAAATAAAAGAAGGAGTCGAAATAGGTTTTGATGGCGGAAAATACCTGACCAAGAAATGTGAAGCGCGCTTGATTCCCGAAATTCCAGATTTTGGACCGCGAGGAAAAAAAATTCGTGATGAACGTCACGGACCCACTTCTTGGGTTGCAATTACAGTAAATGAAGGCAAATTTAGACAAGTGCGTAAAATGACTGCTGCTGTTGGTTTTCCAACCTTGCGACTTGTTCGTGTGCGTGTTGGTAATGTATATTTAAACGATTTAAAAGCTGGAGAAGTGCTGCAAGTTTCTAATTTTGATGCTTCACAAAATAATATATTGAAATAGATAAAAATGTTAAACATAGTATTAGTAGAACCGGAAATCCCTAACAATACCGGAAACATAGGTCGTTTGTGTGCAGGTACCGAAAGTAAGTTGCATTTAGTACATCCCTTTGGTTTTGTCATTAATGATAAAAATTTAAAACGTTCCGGTTTGGATTATTGGGTTCACCTTGATGTAACCGAATATCAAAATGTAGCCGAATGGAAATCGCAAATTCCAGATGTATCACGCGTATTTTTAATGAGTTCGCATGCTGAGAAATCGTACTTAGAAATTGAATTTCAAGATGGTGATTGGTTGGTTTTTGGGAAAGAGAGTAAGGGATTGAGTGAAGAAGTATTAGCGCAATTTGAAAATCATTTAAAAATACCCATGTCGACTAATATTAGAAGTTTTAATATAGCAAATTCGGTGGCTTTTGTGATTGGAGAAGCAAAACGACAAATTGCATTGAAATAATTTCATGCACTCAGGTTGCTAGCCCAGATAGTAGCGGCATCCCTTAATGTTATAAAACAAGGCATTTTGCCGTAGCTTTTATCATTGAGGATATAGCGTATAGCTGGAAATTGCTCCTTAAAATTAGAGTTAGCTTATAATGAACTTCCCTTTTTGATTATCAAAGAGAATGTTTTCATCATTAAAAAGCTGGTTAAAACTTCCATTTGCAATAAAATTACAAGGCATGTCTTGGGTGATAGATTCGGGAGTCATCAGGATCATTTCATCACTAAGTTGGATGGCCATATCGATATCATGTGTCGAAAATAAAATGCATTTATTGGTTTCTTGCGTCAGTCTTTTAAGTAATTTAAATAATGCAACCTTGTGTAATAAATCAAGGTGAGTGGTGGGTTCGTCCAGTACAATTATAGGGCAATCTTGTGCCAATGCTCTTGCTACTAATACTTTTTGCAATTGACCATCACTAATTTCGTAATGCTTTTTATGAGCTAAATGTGTGATTTGACTGCGCTCCATAGCTTCATTAATTTTTGCAGTATCGATTTTACTTAATGTCCCTATCCAGTTAGTGTAGGGCTGACGACCCAGAGCAACCAATTCAAAAACAGATAGATTACTTGGAGGTAGTCGCTCTGTTAAAACCACGCTGAGGTGCAATGCTAAAGCTGCAGGATTCATCTTGTGAATATCCTCTCCATTAATAAGGACGGTGCCTGACAAAGGTTTTTGAATTCCAGTAAGTGTTTTTAGTAAAGTTGATTTTCCTATTCCGTTGGCACCAATTAAAGCCGTCAGTTTGCCAGCGCCTAAATTCAAATTTAGATCTTTTGCAATGACGATTTGGTCTTTTTTAGATTTGTAACCAATGCTCAAATTTGAGCTGCTTAAAATAGTAGAATCCATCCTTTAGTTTTAAATAGTAAATAGTTGCCGCCTTATCCCATCATTTTTTTCTTTCTAACAAGTAACCAGATAACGATAGGTGCACCAAATAGCGAAGTGACCGCATTGATAGGTAGGCTAAAATCTTGTCCTGGAACTTGAGCAATACTATCACAAATTAGCATGATTATAGCCCCAAAAAGCAATGTACTCCAAAATAAAATTTTGTGATTACTAGTCTGGAAAACGAGTTTTGCAATATGAGGAACTGCTAGTCCTATAAAGGCAATAGGCCCTGCAAAGGCAGTAATACTTCCCGCCATAATACTAGTTGCAAGTATAATAAGTAAACGTGACTTTTTATAATTTAGCCCCATACTCTTAGCATAATTTTCACCTAGAAGTAAAGCGTCTAATGATTTTATACTAATAAGACTTAGCGATAATCCAATTAAAACAGCGATAAAAAGTATAGTAATGGCTGTCCAAGATAGGTTACCCAAACTTCCTAAAGACCAAAAAGTGAATTTTTGTAATTCCTCAGCAGTGCTAAAGTAGGTTAGCGTGTTTACCACTGCGCTAGTTAAACTGCCAAACATTAATCCTACAATTAAAATTGCCATCGTATCCTTTAAGCGATAGGAGACTGCTAATACGGCTAGTAAAACAAGAAAGCTTCCCAGGCTTGAGGCAAGTACAATTCCATAAGATGATAATAAAAAAGCGCTTACAGAAACTGGTAATATAGATGCTCCTAGAATAATCATTGCAACACCTAAACTCGCTCCAGAACTCAATCCTAAAACGTATGGTCCTGCCAGTGGGTTTTTAAATAATGTTTGCATTAGCAATCCGCTTGTCGCAAGTCCCATGCCTACTAATATAGCAGTAATCGCTTTTGGTAATCGATAATTGACAATAATATATTGCCATGTTTCTTTACTCGCTATAGAGCCGGTGATACTTTTAAAAACATCCTTTAAAGGTATTGCTATCGATCCCAAGCTAATATTAATAATAAACAACGCAAAAGCGGCTATTATTAAAATTATAAAAAGAATACTATTGCGTTTATTTGCCTCCAAATTATTGTAATTGTTGGTAAAAGTGAGTAGTGTAATTTGGTAATAATTCAGGATGCAAAATTTTGATTAAATCTTTTAAAACCCAGTCAGGTCTTGTAGGAGACCATTCGAAGAAAGCAATGCCTCCTTTTGCTCCTTTGTTTAAAGCATACGAATATACTTTTTTATTTTTGAAAGCCTCAAACTCGGTGTAATGGGGATTACTATCTGCTAGTTGTTGTAGCGAACTAAAATCTCCAGGGGCAATCCAGAAATCGGCTTTTTGAGCTTTCTCTAATACCACTTCAAAAGGTAAAGGCAATCCACCAGTTCCTTTAGTATCAGACCATAAGTAATTGGCTTTGGCATCTTTTAAAAATAGTGACGCCCAGCTTTCCCCTTGTGGTACGTACCATTGATCTTGATACATTGTTCCTGACATTACTGTGGGTTTTGTAGCTACTTTTTCTACAAGAGCTATGGCTTGTTTGTATTCTTTTTCGATATCGTTAAAAGTAGTGTTGGCTTTGTCGTCAAGGTTGTAAAGCGCCCCAAAAAACTTAATCCATTCTGCTTTTCCTAAAGGGGATTGCTCGGTCCAATCTCCATTAAACAATACTTTTAAACCACTTTTTTTTAAAATATCTAACGAAGGATTACTGTTGCTCAAACCAAAACCTACGATAGCTTCTGGAGCAAGATCAATAAGAACTTCAGTATTTAAGTTTTCGTTTTTACCAACTTCGCGCACCGTTCCCGCGTCAATGTTTTTCCTTGTTTTTTCTGATGATATGTAATCAGTGTTAGGGAAGCCTACCAAACTTTTTTCGACACCTAAAATCTCTAAGGAAGGAATGTGCGTGGTCGACGTAACTACGATCGATTGAATAGGTATTGTAACAGTAGTAAACTGCTTTAAACTATCTGGAACAATGGTGTTTTCCTCTTTTAAAACATAAGTAAAGGCCTTTGTGGCATTAGGCCAAGGCTGAGTTACTTTTAATATAGAAAACCCATCGTATTTATAAATTTCGAATCCTTTTGCATATTGAATTTCGTTTTTTACAGCGGTATTTTCATGCTGTTCAGTTGCCTCTTGATTTTTACAACCAAAGAGTATGAATAAGACTAAAAGCAAACTTAAATGCGCGGAATTCAATTTCATAAAATAGCGTTTTTGATTTCACAAAGGTATATTTAATCCTTTTTAAAAATCAAATTTAATTTTTTATTCGAATGTTAAACCTATATTTGCACCCGAATTAAGGTTGTGATTTAGCTTTTTTGAATCACATTAAAAGGGAATTAGGTTCAATACCTAAGCTGTTCCCGCAACTGTAAGCTATTAAGCTTGTTGTTAACTACAAAGCCACTGAGCAAAGGGGGATTTTCTTTCTAAACTCGGGAAGGTAAACAACAAGACGCAAGCCAGGAGACCTGCCTTTTTTCGTAACAAATATCGAGCTTTCGGGAAAAAAGGTTCAGAAATTATGACTATAAAAAAACACATTTTATTCGGCCTTCTATTTTTGTGTCAATTTGCAATGGCACAAAATGATTCTATCAATAGATTAGAAGAAGTAATTGTATCTGATAGACAATTAAAGGGAACTTCAAACACACAATCAGTACAGCGGTTGAGTGATACAATTATTAGTAGGAATCAATCTTCGTTAACTTCACTTTTAAATTACAACACTGTTATTTTCTTTAAAGAAAATGGATTGGGAATGGTTTCGTCTCCTTCGTTTAGAGGAACTACTGCGCAGCAAACGGTTGTAGTATGGAACGGAATCAATATCAACTCGCAACTTCTAGGTCAAACAGATTTTAATACAGTAGCAACTCGTGGTTACAATTCAATTGACGTAAAAGCAGGAGGAGGTAGCATCATGTACGGAAGCGGTGCAATAGGAGGGACGATTCACTTGAATAATGATTTGAAATTTTCAGACACTTTTAAAAGTGATTTACAAGTATACTACGGCGACTTTAATACATTAAGTGCTGTCTACGGCATTACTGCAGCTACTGAAAAAATTAGTGTTGATGCTAGTTTTAATCGAAATAGCTCTGATAACGATTTTAAATTTGTAGGGCGAAATGGTAGAAATACTAACGGACAGTTTTACAATAACGCATTGAACGTTGCTTTTGGTTATAAAATTAATGGGAATAACAGTATCAAATTGTATAGTGAAGTGTATGACGGAGAACGCCATTTTTCGATAACATCACCAAATGCGACGCGTACAAAATACCAAGATTTTAATACTCGAAATTTACTTACATGGAGTAGTAAGTTTAATGATTTTGCCACTGATTTACGGTTGGCCTACATCACTGGGCATTACAATTATTTTGAAGATATCAATCGAGAGGGATTTACTGGTGGAGGTGTAAAAAGTTTTATTGCTAAATACAATCTTGATTATACTTTTTCCAAAAATAGTATGGCTACAGTAATTTTAGATTACACTAAAAATAATGGTGAGGGAGACGGAATAGGTGCTAGTACTCGACAAATAGGGGGTGTAAGCTTATTTTATAAATACAATGTAAGTGACCGCTGGAATACTGAGGCTAGCATTCGAAAAGAAATCTCAGATGTTTACAAAAGTCCTGTATTGTTCTCTGTAGGTTCAAAATATACTTTTACAGATTTTTACCAACTAAAATTGAATTTTTCGAGAAACTATCGTATTCCAACATTCAATGACTTGTATTGGGCAGGTAGCGGAAACAAAGATTTGAAACCTGAAAATGCCTATCAATTAGAGGTAGGAAATGATTTTAAATTCAAACAGCTGCATTTTTCTGTAACAGCGTATGGCTCTAAAATAGATGACATGATTCGCTGGTTACCTACAAACGCAGGTAATTGGTCGCCTATAAACACAGACAAAGTGACAATTTATGGTGCTGAGGTATTGCTAGGGTGGAGCAAGAAACTTAATAATCACTATTTTGATTTGAGCGGAACTTACGCCTACACCGTTTCAAAAGATGAGCGTACCCAAAAGCAATTGTTCTATGTTCCTTATCATAAACTTACAGGTTCTTTGTCTCACAATTACAAGAAATTTGCAAGCTATTATCAGTTACTGTACACAGGTGAAGTTTTTACTACTTCAGATAATAACCCAAAAAACATTCTAGACGGATTTATGGTTTCTAATATAGGAGCCGATTATAACTTTAGTAAAAACAATACTTTCAAGGTTGGCGTTAAAGTAGCCAATTTATGGAACAAAGAGTATCAATCACTGCCTAGCCGATACATGCCGGGGCGAAACTTTACAATTTATTTAAACCTTAATTATTAAAACATGAAATTCAAAAATCTTTATTTAGGACTTGCTGCTTTTGCACTTTTATTTACTTCTTGTAGTAACGACGACGATACAACAATAGATATTCCATCGGGTGCTTACATTGACGGTGTATTTATTTTAAATGAAGGGAACTTTGGAACGCCTAATGCGTCAGTTTCTTTTCTATCAAATGACTTGGTAACTTTTCAAAATGCCATTTTTTCGACAATGAATCCTACAGAGACATTAGGAGACGTAGCGCAATCAATGTCTTTTTATAATGACAAAGCATTTATTGTTGTTAATAACTCAAATGAAGTAAGAGTTGTTGATCGTTATAGCTTCAAAAATGTAGCTACAATTACCACTAATTTAGAAAACCCACGCTACAGTGTAGTGTATAACGGATTTTTATATGTAACAAATGCGATTTCTAAAGCTGTGACTGTTTACAACGCGTCAACATATGCTTATGTAAGAACTATTGCAGTAGGAAAAACATCAGAACGCATTGTTGAATCGAATGGGAAACTATATGTAATGAATGGTGGTTTTGGTTCAGGAAATGAAGTTTCGGTTATTGATTTGGGTACAAATAAAGTATCTAAAGTGATTACAGTAGAAGAAGGAATTAATTCAATCGAAGCTAGTAATGGTAGCGTTTATGTATTATGTGGAAATGATACTAGAACTAAATTATTCAAAATCAATGCTGCAACAGATGTTGCGACATCATTTGAAACTACTACTTTGACAAATTCTGTCAAGATGGATATTGATGGTTCTAAAATTTATTTTACGAGCGGAACAGGTGTTTATGTAATGGATTTAACAGCAACTACTTTTACAGAAACTCCTTTATTTAATGTTACAGCCAATAGTTGGTCAGCATTATATGGATTTGCTGCAATCGACGGAAAGATATATACAGCTGATGCTGCAGGATTCATCAATGATGGAACGGTAGTAGTATATTCATCTACAGGAGAAGTGTTAAAAACGGTAAAAGTAGGTATGGGGCCAAACGGTTTCTATGCTAACAACTAATAAACAGGTTTACAATTCTGTTTTTGTTCTTTGAAAGTGGTATTTCTAAAGGATAAATAAAAAGCCAGTGAAATTTTCACTGGCTTTATTTTTTGCTCTAAATTGTTTTTTACAAAGCTTTCTGCAAACCTTCGGGTGCTTTTTCTATGAACATTTGGTTTTGACCATTCATAGCTTTAGTATCTTTAAAGAAGATGGCAGCTTTCTGGTTGCTTGGAGCGCTAAATCTAGCTGTAGAACCTGTAATCTTGTTGATGGCTGTTTTTAAGAAAGGTTCTTCTGTGTCACCAAGTATTCCTAAATTTAATGGTGTTTCATTAATTGCAATATCGGGTAACAGCCCGCTAGTGTAATCTCCAAAACCGGCTGCATTCACAATTCTCAAAACGAGAGGTTGCATAGCATAACGGTGATTAGGATTTATATTCTCTTTACCAAAAGTAGGAGAGTCATACAACGTGATAGATCCTACGTTTTTACCAACGGTTGTACCACCTATTTGCACTACTTCAATATAAGGCTTTAATCCATTAATTACTAGTTCACTTGCAGAGGCAGTGTTTCCGGTAGTCAAAATATAAATCTTCTTAATATTCAAGCTGTTAATTGGCGTGGTGTCAATTTTATCAGTGAAATTATTGTTTAATTTTTCAGGGTTATTCGATCTGAAGTAGTCATTTACTTTTGCGTTCCATTCTTGCTTAGCAAAAATTTTACCGGTGCTCTGTCCGTGAATCATGCTGGCTAATCTTGTTGCTGTAAGCACAGATCCACCACCATTATATCTTAGATCTAAAACTAAGTCGGTAACTTGTGCACTTTTAAATTCACCAAAAGCGTCATTTAAAGCCAAATCGTATTCGTTAAAGAAACCATTGTACATTAAATACCCTATATTATGAGTACCTACCGTCAGTACTTTTTTAATAAAAATAGGATTCTCTGCAACAACCGATTTAGTCAAAGTGATTGATTTTCCATTTGGAGTTAACACACCATCTTTAATATCAGCCAAATTTAAAGTATACGTATCATTCGATAGTAAAGAATTGTAATTACTCACATTTAATTGGGTGCCATTAATACCGTAAAAGATTGTCCCACGTGTTACATTTTTTGCAGCCGCGTCAGAGTTTGGTAACACGTAGCGCACATAGCCGTAGATATCATCGCTACCTTGTGTTTTATAGGCTAATTGAAAGTCTAAACCATTGTTTTTTGTGATTCCGCCTAGTGCCCCTTCAAGATCGCGATAATCGTCAACAATCCAGCTAAATCTATCGATAGACTTATCAACACGTAACGCTTGAAATAAGTCTTCAGGATCATTATAACCTTTTAAAAATACATCGAGTGCAGCTTGGTTTGCAAAACGGTCGTCAGCTAAGTTGGGAACATCAGCCTGCCATAAGTAAAATTGGTTCATGCCTTTCCACACAAAATCTTGTACATCTAAGTCTGTTGTTGCAATCACGTCGTCATTATCTTGGCAACTTTGAAACAATAGTCCGCTTAAAAAGATAAGTAAGGCAAATTTGTAGGTCTTTTTCATAGGTGGTATTTTATAACTATACTAACGTAAAAATAGGAGGTTTAGTTTTGATAGTTATCACGTTTTATTAAAATAATGATAAATTTATTGAATTTATTTTTCAGGTATTTTTAAAAGCAGTAAAGCACATTTAATTAGTGTCACATAGTCGATGGAGTAGCTCTTTTATTTAAGGATAACACAAATATTAATTTAGTAGCTTTGTTTCGAGGAATAATTCCGTAATCTATAAAATATAGTACATTGTATAATCTAAGGCGTTTTAAGAGCAGTGCTGTTTTGATTGTTATTACATTTGCTCTTGCTGTTTGCTCATGCAATAAATCAAAGAATCAGGCTGAAAAAGACTTAGGGACTTATGATAGTCCCGAAGAAGCGCTGCGGGAAACCAAACAAGCATTAGAGAAGTTATCTACTAATGTTAATACTGGCATAGAAAGTGTATTGTATGTCAATGAATACGATAAATCAAAGAATTTAATTTTTAAAACAACTAAATAAATCATAATGAGAAAGTTTCTATTTTTAGCTACCATAATACTATACAGCAGCAGTTTTTTTGCACAAGCAAGTTTTGACAAGTACAACGATCAAGATGATATTAAAACTGTGGTAGTCAATAAAAAAATGTTTGAGTTAATGAGCAAGGTTCGGGTTGATGCTAGTGATGCAGAAACACAAAGGTACATGACGCTTATAAAGAAATTAGACAATTTAAAGGTGTACACTACTAGAAACAGTAAAAGAGCGCAGGATATGAAAGTTACAGCTGATAAATATGTTAGTAGCGCAGGGTTAGAGGAGCTAATGTTAGTTAATCAGGATGGGAAAAATGTAAAGATATCTGTTAAGTCAGGTGCGGGGAATTCTATCAACGAATTATTAATGTTTATTGACGGAGCAAATAGTACCGAAGAAACCGTCTTGATGTCTTTGACAGGTAATTTCTATTTAAACGAAATATCAGCGCTAACAGATAAAATTAAAATTCCAGGTAGTGTTAATTTAAAAGATGTGACTAAAGCTAAGTAAAAAGTAGTAAAACATAATTTAAAGTATCCTATAATTGATCCGACTTTCATAAAGAGTCGGATTTTTTTTTTGGAGCTTTTTCCAGCTTTCCGCTATATTTCTTAAATAGTAAAGCAATATTAAAAAATCTTGCCTTACTATTTAAGAAGATGCCGCTTCAATCTGGGCTAGAATCCCCAATAGCTAGCGTATTATTTATAATTTAGAACAATACAATAAGGACTAAAAAGATGTTTTTGTAGTAAATTCTTACGATTACGATTCGGAATCCAAATTATTTTTATTTGCTTAGTATTCACAATCAATGAGTTGGTTTTTAAAGTAAAAAAAAGCAATTAATAATCAAATAAAGTGATTGTAATATCCGACTTCTGTTGTATCTTTGCCACCGCAATAACAGTGGGTCTGGTAGTTCAGTTGGTTAGAATACCTGCCTGTCACGCAGGGGGTCGCGGGTTCGAGTCCCGTCCAGACCGCAATATTGGTAAAGCCTTTCAGAAATGAAAGGCTTTTTTTTATGTCTAATTTTTACTTCAAATTTTAATTCCTGTTTATCAGTATATCTGTTTATATTTAGTTTTTTTAAGGTTTCCACTATTGGACTTGCAGAGTTGTTTAATCGTAATATTATTGAGTGATTAATTGCGTTAGATCCAAGCTAATTATTATATCTATGAAGAGTTTCATTCTGTCGCTTTCAATTGTGGGTATGTATCTTTTAAATGCTCCTGTATCGCGAGATCGAGCTCTTACTACAAATTTTGTAGCTGTTTATATTTGTGTAAATAAAACGGCTTCTAAATATCATTATACGCAATCTTGTACGGGATTGAACCGCTGTTCTCACAAGATTGAAAAAGTAAGCATAAGTGATGCTAAAAACAGGGGTTACAGTCTTTGTGGTTTTGAGGATTAACTTTAATGATCGGTATTAAGATGAAGTAAGGTTTGCTTCTTCTGTTTTATCACTTGTATGTGTAAATTGTTATTTTGAGATTTTCTTTGCTTAGGGAGGGATATGTTGTTTGGAGTGATTCTTCAAGCTTTGTTGAAAATTTTTGAGTTGAGTCCAAAAAAAAATGGTTAAGTAAAAATTACTTAACCATTTTTGTGACCCGACTGGGGCTCGAACCCAGGACCCCATCATTAAAAGTGATGTGCTCTACCAACTGAGCTATCGAGTCATTATGTATTTCTAAAAAAGGATAATTGGTATTGTCCTTCTCGTATTTTATTGTCATTATTTTGTGACCACGGTGGGATTTGAACCCACACGCCCTTGCGAGCACCACCCCCTCAAGATGGCAAGTCTACCGTTTCTCCACGTGGCCGTGAAAATAAAATGGTCAAGTAGTTGATACTCGACCATTTTGTGACCCGACTGGGGCTCGAACCCAGGACCCCATCATTAAA
>TARA_R110002033_G_scaffold2289_1_pt1 | contig 33247 bp, 43 predicted proteins | sample TARA_R110002033 | Tara Oceans TARA_R110002033 (sample SAMEA4397051) | marine metagenome | biome: Polar Biome; feature: [SRF] surface water layer (ENVO:00010504); material: water (ENVO:00002006), including particulate matter (ENVO:01000060) such as... | depth 5 m
GGGTGCTGAGTGGTATTGGTGGGCTATCGCAGTATTTTTCTATACTATTGTATATTCAATGATTGGTAACAACATTGCCTTACATAGATATTTTACACACGCACATTTTAAAGTTTCAAAGCCTGTAGAATATTTCTTCTTATGGACAGGATCAATGATTGGACTAGGCGGACCTTTGAGTTATGCTATGACACACGTTATACATCACAAATATTCAGATACAAAACTAGATCCACACGGTCCTCAACGTGGCAAACGTTCTTGGTTAATATGGTTTCAAAAAACTGTAGATCCAAAAGAAACTCCTGTGTTTAGCAAACCTATCGCTAGACTAGGTAGAAAGTATGCTCTACTGCATAAATTTTACATACCATTTCTTTTAATCAACGCAGGCATATTATGGTTAATTGATTACAAGTTATTTTTATTTGTATGGTTAATTCCTGCTAGTGCGGCCTGTTGGGGTATAGGATGGGCAGTGTGGAGACAGCATTGGCACTTAGAAGCTAATAATTCACCGTTACATCGTTGGGACTACCTGTACGAAGGATTACATTTAAATCATCATCTACATCCAGGTGCACCTGATACAGCCGTTAATCCTGGTGAAATAGATTGGACATATCAAACCAGTAAATTATTCAAACCTGAATATAATTGGCAAGGGCAACCTAATCGTGATCAAACATCTGATTAAACCTAACTATATTTGGATGACTTTAATACAGTTATTACTGCCTGTATTCCTATATTTTAGTATTGGTGTCGAATGGTATTGGTGGCTAGTTAGTTTTGTGTTTTATTTCCTATATCTTTGCATAGGTAACAATATTGGTATGCACAGATATTTTAGTCATAGATATTTTGAAATGAGTAAACCTGTTGAATTGTTTGTGTCTTGGTGTGCATTTATGCCTGGACTTGGAAGTCCTCTAAGTTATGTTAGCATACATAATATACATCATAAACATAGCGACACTGAGCTAGATCCGCACGGTAACTCAAGAGGGTGGAAGAGCATATTATATTGTTATCACAAACATATAACTGGTGAAGATTTTGTTGTTTCTAGAAATTTACTTAAACTAGGGAAACAGTATCATTATTTACATCAATGGTATTGGTTATTTGTTTTTGCTAATGCTGGTATAATGTATTTGATCAGCTGGAAACTATTTTTATTTGCGTGGGCTATACCAGCAAGTTTAACACTGTGGGCAGTATCTGCAGTACTATTGTTACAACACGACAAAAAAGGTGCTAGCAATACCAGGAGTTATATGTGGTTCGGTTGGGGAGAAACCTGGCATAAAAATCATCACGATGATCCTGGACTACTTGATCATGGTCAAGGAAAAGGTATTGATTTAACATATCAGATATCCAGGATACTATCACGTTGATTACTAAAAAAACTACAGAAATTTATGGTAAAGGTTTAGAATTAGATCTTACAGCATTAACACGTGAAACAAGACGTATTAATAAAAAAGTATGTAAAGAGCTAGGCGATATAGAACTGCCAACACAGACAGAAGTTCAACGTACACTAAACAATCAATTAAAAACTGCACCTATGTCCAGTAGACTGCACGACTACTATAATGTATTTCTATTTCCAGAAAAAACAATTAATAAATTATACAGAAATGTGTGTGCATTCTTTAAAGAAATATGTCCATATGACGATGTCTACTATGTACACGCCTGGTTAAATTATCTCGAGAAGGGTGATACCATTCCATGGCACAGTCATTGGGGTAAACTTAGTGGAATGCCTAAAACATATGTAAGTAGTTTTTATATAAATGCTGAACCTAGTACTACAATTTATAAAGAGGCCGGAGAAGTAACTATTGAAGCTCCAAATAAGAATAATAATTTAACCTTATATGAAGATATAGGTGATGAACATATGGTTCCGCCATGGCACGGTCAAGGTACTCGTATATCGATTTCAATGGATATTGTTCCTTTAAGTTACATACAGGTAAGTCAAAGTCCACTTAACACTTGGATTCCCATAGTATAATATATATACCTACACTATAAAATTTAATAGATCTTATAAATAACAGTATGCTCGGACATACTCGAGTGCATATATTAGGAGAAATACAATGAGTGCATCAGAAACACAAGTCAAGGTTAACCCAGCGGCAACTACCCTACCTACAGAGGTAATTGGCAAAACGGTCACAATCTTTACAGTTGACTATATTAACGCAATTAATGCATCAAGCGGCGCATTAGGTGCTCAACAAGCTGTTTTAAACACAGTTTTACAAATGGGTACAATCATACTAGCAGGACCATTAGGTAACTCAAACACAGAGCAAACATTCATGATGGAAGGTGATTTTGCGGCGGCACAACTAGCAACACTACAAGCTGATCTTAGATTACTTGGTACTACAGGTGGTGCTAAATGGTGGACAGCTAATGCGGCAAACGTAGATGTTTCAAGTTCTACAGTAACAGTTAAAACATTCACTATTGCAGTGTAAGGTTAGTTAACTTAGTAACAAAATTAAAAGTACTCTCCGGAGTACTTTTTTTTGGCAGAATAAATACACATATAATAAGTTTGGGAGAGCTAGAGTATGTATGAATATAAAGTAGATATAGTACGAGTTGTCGATGGAGATACCGTTGATGTTGATATTGATTTAGGATTTGGAGTATGGTTAAAAAAAGAACGTGTTCGCATCATGGGCATAGATACTCCGGAATCTAGAACAAGAGACAAAACTGAAAAAATATTTGGAATGGCCGCAAAAGAAAGGTTAAAAGAACTGTTAAGTGAAAGTTCTATTCTTAAAACAGAAATTGATAGAAGTGGTGAAGATGCTAAAGGTAAATTTGGTCGTATACTGGGTGATTTTTTTGCACCAGACGGTCGTAAAGTAACCGAGATACTAGTTGAAGAAAACCACGCAGTTGTATACCATGGCGGTAGTAAAGATCTTATGGTAGAACAACATTTAAAAAATAGACAAATATTACTAGCAGAAGGGAGAGTATCCAGTCCTGACATAGCTAGTCCTTATAACCCAGAGTAAATTCTTGTAAGCTCTTATATCGATAAATACAAGATATGAGAGCAAACGACCTTAAAAAAATAACGCAAAACACTAAAATATATCTAGATATGGATGGTGTTCTTGCTGACTTCTTTTCTGAGTACAGTAAAGTAGCTGGTGTTAAAAACTATAAAGATATTCCACCAGCAAATGTTGATCCCGTTCTTAATAAACTAGTAGGCACTGATTTCTTTGCTAAACTTAAAAAGTTTGCAACAGCAGATACACTAGTTGCACTAGCAATAAAGTACACAGGTAGTTACAGTATTTGTAGTTCTCCATTACGTAACGACTATGCTAACAGTGCAAAATGGAAAAAGGTTTGGCTTAAGAAAAACTTAAATCCACAACCAGCAAGTGTTGAGATTACTCCAAATAAAGGAACCTTTGCTGTTAATGCTGATGGTAGTCCTAACATATTAATAGACGATAGAGGAGTTAACATAGTTGCTTGGCGTTCTAGAGGTGGTATTGGTATTAAGTATCAGGCAGACGAAGATAGCTTAGATAAAGTTGCAACAGAACTTGCAAAAATATTTGTAGCTAGATATCCTGTTGAAGAACCAATTAAAGAAGGTATAAAATCGAAAGCCGCATTAGGAGCATTAATGGCTGTATTAAGTTCTAGTCCTGCGTATGGCGACTCTAACAACGCACAAGATACTAATGCAATGCAGAAAGCATTAATTATTTTACGATCAATTGAGAATATGAAAGACTATAGTAGAGAAGGTGCCGAAGCAGAAGCACAACAGGAATTTAATAATATAATGAGAGCAATTCAGGGAATGCCAGATCAAAGTAAAGTATACCCAGTAATTAAAGATATTATAAAGCAGGACACCATCTAAATGAAAGCAACTGAGTTTATAATTGAAAGTTATCAGAGCAATGATGTGCTGAAGTATATTAAGCAACAACATCACGATTGGTCGGACAAGTTAGATTATGCAGTAACCAATCACTCCGAGTGGGATATGGATCGAGTACCTATGTCAATGGTACAAGTAAAAGACTATGAAGATGATAACGATCCATATGATCGTATTCAAGACTTTGATGATGATGCAATTGAACGTATCAGTAAAGAAGAAATACTAGCAAGACCTATTGTAATTGACCATAATGGTGTTATAATAGATGGGAATCATCGTGCTGTTAAGGCAAAACAGTTAGGTATGCAACGAATACCAGCATACTATCCAATTAAGGACGCAGAATGAGAGCGAAACAGTTTATACGAGAGTACTCCAGAGAAAAAACTCAGCAGGTGCACGGTGAGAAAATCATACAGGCACTACAAAAGGATAAGCAACCACGTGCTGATTTAGATATATGGAACTTACACTCACGTAGCAGTAGTTGGAAAGAACTACACCCCAACGACAAACAAGATTTGTTAAACAAAGTATTTGCTATCATCGAAATGGGAGATCCTACAAAAAACAAAGAATACAGTCAATGGTTGGCACGTATGTATTCAAAACAAATTATTCCATTAGAAGATGTTAAAAGTAAAATGAGAGATGCACTAGAATGGTATATGACTCTCAAAATAAGAAAGAAACTAAAGCCCGAACACAAAGACATTAATCAAATGAAACATCCTAATGATCTACTTAGGGCAATGGAAAATTACAGTGAAGAAGACTTAGAAGCACCTATTACAGACAGAGGTAGCAGTCGTGAAATTTATCGTGACAGTGCAATTAGAGTTATAGTGCCTAAGGATACGGCGGCGGCTTGTTATTATGGACAAGGGACTAAATGGTGTACTGCGGCACGTAGTAACAATATGTTTGACCAGTATCACAAGATGGGCGATATGTATATTATAATGCCTACTAAACCTAAGTACGAAGGTGAAAAGTATCAGTTCCATTTCCAAAGTGGACAGTTTATGGACGAGCAAGATCGTGATGTAGATATGTATAAGGTACTAAAACAGTATCCTTCAATACGTAATATTAAAACAATAACTGATTGGGCTAAACGTAAAACTATACCAGCACTAATGACTGATGAAGATTATGCTAAGTGGAAAGACGAAAGCAATACACAGATACTTAACAATCGTGTAATGCACGGTGATATGTATACCCTAAGTTTAAATCAACCAGGAAATTCAATAGATTCTTGGAAGATTAGTAGTAGTACTATTCAAATGTTGGTTGAAAAGAGTATGATGAAACAAGCTGAATGGTCAATGCTAGCAGGTACAGACTACATAGCCTATGGTTGGTTTGACACAACCAGTAATACTTGTTTGGGTGTAACATATGCTGAGCTAGGTGAAGATCCTGAAACAGGAGTTCTTACTATTGATAATGATCAGTTTGAAAAGGCAGAAGGATTAAGTAATGAGCCTGAAGTTAAGAAGTTAGAAAAATTCTTAAAAGGTATGGTACGAATAGAAATTGAAGCTCAATCAAGCGGTTTAGCTGAAGAACAGTATTACAAAGCAGTTAACCAACTGTTGGATAGTTATGGTTATCCAATGTCAGTAACAGGATATTCAGGTGGGGAGCCAGAGAGAGCATAATGAGATATCAAGAATTTAAAGAAATGTCACATCGTGAGGCAGAAAAGATATTAAAAAAGAATAACTTTCATAAAGAAAGAGCACACGGTAGTCACGAAGTATATAAGAATGACGATACCGGTGAAACATTTGCATTGCCACACAAGCATCACACAAAAGATTTATCTAAGGGTGTTGAACACGATTTAAAAAAAGTAGTTGCAGAAGGTGAAGACGATGCTGGCTGGTATCGTGGCATTAGTAAACAAGAAGCTGACAACATTAGAAAAGGTGGATTGCCAAATCCTAGTGCAGTTCCAATACCAATGGACAATGAAGTAATGGATTACTTAGGTATTGATGATGAAGAAGCGTTGGAACTACAGAAAGAAGTCGAAGGAACAGCAGTTATTAATGTTACTAATGATGAACAAAACGCAGAAGGCTATGGCGATGAAGTACTATGGTTTGAACGTAGTCTAATAGATTTAGATTTTAAACCCTATGGTCTTATTAACATAGATACGCTACAAAGGAATCCAAAAAGTTGGGGACTAGTTACACCTTGGGATGAACAACAATGAGAGCAAAACAATTTATAGTAGAATACGATAGAACTAAAACTGCACAGGCATTTGCCGCAAAGCTAGTTAATACTGCTATGGCTGATAACACTGTTCCAGGTGCTGTTAGGAAAAATATACAGGACAATATGACTCCTGTAGAAGCCGCTGAGATGATACTTAAAAATCAAATTGAAGTTGGCGATCCTACTAAACAGAAAAAGTATACACAGGCACTTGCTCGTATGTATGCTAACGGTTTAATCAAATGGGAAGACATAGGTAGCACAATGCGTGACTACTTGACTAAGTTTGCTACACTAGCAGTTAAAAAATTACTTAAACCTGAACACGCAGACTTTAATAGATTTAAAGATTTAAAATCATTCTATGATGCAGTTGATCAATATGAAGAGCCCGAAGGCAAAGAACAAAAGTCAAAAGGTGATGCCAAAGAAGTTTACAAAGACGCAAATGTGCGTATCATACGTCCTGAAGATATAAATGCCGCTTGTTACTATGGACAAGGCACACGTTGGTGTACAGCCGCAGACAGTAACAATATGTTTGATAGATACAATAGAGATGGCCCAATGTATATCTTACTGCCTACCAAAGCCCAACGCGAAGGTGAAAAGTATCAAGTACATCCTCAGTCAGGACAGTATATGGACGAACAAGATCGTGACGTGGACGCAGGAGATTTAATAAAACGCTTTGGTGACGACTTTAGGAAGTGGTGGTTAACTGTAGACCCAGACCTAGGCGGACGTATAATATTTTTCCCTAATGAAGATGAACTTAGGAAAGCCTGTGAAGAAATTAAACAGCTAAGTTTAGAATTCTTAAATGAGGTCATGATGGATTGGGAAATGCAAGATGACGGATATTATGAGTATCTTCGAGACGAGGGCTATGTTGATGAAGAAGGTGAGTATAAAGATGATTATCCTGCATACACAGATTACAATGATTCTGCTAGTGCGTATTACGGTAATGTTTACAGTGCCCTTGATATAACTGTAGATGAAGTGCGTGAAATAGCTAAACAAATTGAGGAAGATGACGGACGCTATCAATATATAGGCGATTTAGAAAATGTGTTTAGTATTAGTGTAGAAAACGCAATAGATAGACAAGATGGATTACCAACTACCATATACAGACAGATACAAGTAACACTTAAAGACGGTAAAATCACTGTAGAGTATGTTCCGCCACGTGACGAGCAAGGTAATACTTTAGAAGAGCATAGAGCAGTAATGCGTAGAAATCCAAAAACTGGTGTAGTACAAATGTGGTGGCGATGTGAAACAGGTGTAAGAAAAGGCAGGACTGTTCCTAGTGCCGCTGACTGTAGTAAAGCTATTGATATTGGTAGACGTCAGAAGATGAAACGTACTCGAGCAAAAACATCAGTAGCACAAAGCCTTTGGTCTAAGCTAACCAAGAAGCGTTCGAAAGCTAGTAAGACTGTAGCTAGACTGAACAAGTGGCGTAAACCAAAAAAAATGAAAGCAAAGAAAGCCAGTAAGGTCGGATATAGATAATGAGATTAATTAATATCTTCGAAGGTAGTCCAGACACTCCGCAAGGTAGTCGTAGCAAAGATCTTAATATAGGAAAGCTATGGTTACTAACAGAATTAAAAAGACTAGGCAATGACAAATTTGATACAGTGTATGTGTTAGGCAGTTGGTATGGCAGTATGGCTCCGTATTTGTTATATAAACATATATCCTTTGAGCGTGCTTTTTTCGTTGATATTGACCCTAAAAATACCGATTATGTGAAGAATATGGTCCATAAAATAGGGTTAACTGACAAGATTGTACCAGTTACACAGGACGGTAACACTACTGACTACCAGGGAGATAATATACTGGTAATTAACACCAGTACAAATGATATGGACAATCAAGGTTGGTTCGATAACATACCACAAGGCAGTACAGTAGCACTAGAAGGTCGAGATCAACAGTGGGATAATAAGGAAAACGTTAACCAAGAACTAACAAGTTTTGCTAACGCATATCCAGTTTCGGAGCAGTATGTTGTAGAAGAACGTGAACTAGTTGATATGCAAGGAAAACCATATAATAGATTCTTAATGATAGGTACAAAATAAATACATTATGCTTACTATAAACTTATTTGAACAAGAAACCAAGGATTACAATCTAATAGATTGTTTTGAGGCGTTCTTACCTATTGCTATAAAAGAATTAGGATTAACACGACTACCAAAGATACATATCAAGAAAGATGTTAATATGATACACGTAGCTAGTTTTGGTGGGTATGATGATATAGATAAAAAAATAACATTAGTCATTAATAATCGCCAACCTGCAGATATTATAAGAACTTTAGCTCATGAACTTGTGCATTTTAAACAAGGTGAAAATAACGAACTTAAACCAGGCGATTGGAAAGATGGTAGTGATCCCGAAAATGAAGCTAACGCAGAAGCTGGTGTGCTTATGCGTAAACTAGCACACGACTATCCAGGAATACTTTCAGCAAAACCGGTTCAATTACCATGAGAGCAGAAGATTTTGAAATTAAAAATCTAGACAAGCTAGATCGTATCTTATTTAATCTTTGCAAACTAGTAGTTGACGGACAACGAATCGCCCCAGACTTCTTTGGCATTGTTGCGTCAGCAATACTAACACACGATCACGAAGGTAAAGACAGATTAGTAATGGGTATCAATGGTCCAGACAGTGAAGGCCGACGTATACACGGTGAGCGTGCCGCAATATATAACTATGAGCAAGAGTACGGTAATCTGCCAGAAGGTAGTATACTAATAACTACACTAAGTCCTTGTAATAATCCAGTTATGCCAGAACGTTCTGGTGGTAGTTGCACTAATATGATTAATGAATATCCGCAGATACGTAAAGTATATTGTGGGTACCATGATCCAAGTCAAGGCAAAAAAGGGCACGATCAACGATTGTTTAGTTTGCAAGAAACAAACAATATTCAAATACGTGAGCTATGCCTAGCTTTCAAAAATACATTTATACCAGAAAACTTTGCAGATGGTAAGAAGCCAGGACGCAAAGGTCTATCTAAAAGAGTGGGTATTCCGAAGAATGCTACACTAGCTCAATTGGAAAAAATTGCAAAATCATCTACAGGTGAACGTAGACGTATGGCGCAATGGCAACTTAATATGAGACGAGGTAGGAGGAAGTGATTAATGAAATTTACAAACATAGACAAAATATACGGAGTAGTACTCTACGCAATTATAGTAGTAGCATTTTTATACACACAAGGGTGTACGTTGGTAGGTCTGAAGATAAATGATTTATTAAATGACAGAACACCAGTGGAACAGACTCCCGAAGTAGAAGTATTTGCAGTACCAGAAGAACCTGAAATTAAAGAATATATACTGTATGAAGAAAAATACAGGAGTGATGACGGAGAAGTACTAACGTTACCGATTATCAATTGAATAAATAGTAATAGTTATAGTTATTATATAAAGGTAAACATAGTTATGCGATATAGAGAGTTAACCGAACTAAAAGCAACAGATAAAAAAGTACCCGGAGAGCTCGGAGTAGCAAAATGTCCGCCAGCAACACAGGACATAGCTATTAACACGTCCAACAGAAATTCAACTATTAAGAATTATATGTATGGACCGTTAAATTTTAAAAATCCAGCTGACTATTGGAAAAAGGCGGCCAAGCTGTGGGACACTACAGAAGAATCTGCAAAAGAAAGTCTATGTGGTAACTGTGTAGCATTTGATGTATCACCGAGAATGGAAGAATGTATGCCAGGAAAAACATCAGATGACTATGGTAAATTAGGTTACTGTTGGATGCACCATTTTAAATGCCATTCAGCACGTACTTGTGAAACTTGGGCCGCAGGTGGTCCTATTACAGACGATGCTATCAGTTTAGACTGGGGTAAACGTGCTAGTATGAACGAACAAAAGGCAACTTAGATATGAAAATTAGTGAAATTGAAAAGCTATTAGAAGAAAAACAAAAAGGTGTTGACGGCAAAGTATGCTGGGATGGTTATAAACGTATGGGCACCAAAAAGAAGGGTGGCAAGACTGTAGATAACTGCGTCAAGATGGAAGAAGATAGTTGTTCAATGGAAGAAACATATGATGACGATGATGACTTTCACGAAGCATACGGTATAATGGAAGAAACTCTCGAAGAAGCAGAATACCAAGGACGTAAAGTTAAACTAAACAAACCAATGCAAGGTGATGTTAAAAAGTTTAAAGTCTACGTAAAAGATCCTAAAACAGGAAACGTTAAAAAAGTTAACTTTGGCCATGGTGGATCAAGTGTCAAAGGAAAAACAATGCGTATTAGGAAAAATAATCCTAAAGCACGTAAGAGTTTCCGTGCTAGACATAATTGTGATAACCCAGGACCAAAAACTAAAGCAAGATATTGGTCTTGCCGTAAGTGGTAAAATTCAAAATTTGGTTTGACTTCGATATAATAGCTACATTTATTGTAGGATTTGTATGTGGAGTTGCGTTAGGACTATTATTCTAAATTTAAATATAAAGGATGCGTATGAGCCCATGGGAAATATACGTTAAAGAGTCGTACGATATCGTTCATAGAGCAATGGACGAATTAACTATTAATATCGATCATCAAGTAGAAGCATATCTAGTCCATCTGTATGCAAATTATATGGACAAGCCATTTATCAATACTGAGCCAGTCTGCATTAAACTGCTAGAATCAACAAACGAACCAGTCACAAAACGTATACCATTACTAGAAGAAGTAGGCAATGAATGCTTATTAGTGCATAGTATGGAATGGGGGAAAGCTCGATGGCCTACTGAAACTTACTATCAGGAAATGGGGCAAACTGCATACACTACGAGAGCATTTATAAAAAATCCGCCGGATATGCTATATGATGATCTAGCAATGGAATTCAGCACAGCAACAAAAATCCTACGTAGGTGTAGAATAAATTAAGGTAGGTGTTGACAACGTATAATTATTAATGTATAATAATGTTTATCAATCAATGGAGAAGAATGATGTCAAGAATGTATTCAAGTGATCAAAAAGCTAAACTAACACAGCTAGTCAATGAAGGTATAGCAGTACTACAAGAAGTTGAAGATTTATCAGCTGGCCTTAATGACACTGTTAAAGCAATAGCAGAAGAAATGGAAATTAAACCAAGTATACTTAAAAAAGCAATTAAAATTGCCCAAAAATCAAGATTCACAGATACTAAAGCAGATCATGAAGATCTAACAGATATCTTGGAAACTGTTGGGCGGACTATTTGATTGCCAAAACAAAGCAATTTGTCACAAAAAGTTATCGAGCTGACCCTATAGCATTTTATTTTGAAATGATTAGCCTTGTCTTTACTGTAGCGGCAAGTTTAACACTGGCTATTAATGCGGCTAATCCTAATATGCTAATTGTATATCCTGGTTTCTTTGTTGGATCTGTAAGTGCTATCGTTGCCTATCATCGGAGAGGTATTGCAATTCCAATGATATTAACAACATACTTTGCTGTAACCAACATATACGGATTTGGAAGAGCAAGTTTCTGGTGGTAGACAAAGAATGTAAAGAAGTGTATAATAAATTATAGGTTCGCACACCTTATGTGCAAGACACAAGGCCATCCAGCCATAAATGGAGAATAAATGAGTTACATAGACGCATTGTTTGATCGACAGAAAGATCGAATATACATTGTTGAAAGGAATAACGGAGTAAGGGAATATACAGAATATCCTGCTAATTATACTTTCTATCACGATGACCCAAAAGGTAAACACAAAACTATATATGGCACACCAGTGTCTAGGTTCAGCACACATATAGGTAAAGAATTTCACAAAGAAGTAAAAATTAATTCAGGGTCTGGCAAAAAAATATGGGAAAGTGATATTAATCCTGTGTTCCGTTGTCTGTCAGATAATTATCTCGGTAAGAATGCACCTAAGCTACATACAGCATTTTTTGATATTGAAGTCGACTTTGACGCTGACAGAGGATTTAGTAAACCAGAAGATCCATTTAATCCAATAACAGCAGTTAGTGTATATCTAGATTGGATGGAGAAACTAGTTACCATGGTAGTTCCACCTAAGTCAATGAGTTGGGAAACTGCTGAAGAGATATGTAAGAAATATGATAACTGTTTCTTAATGGAACGTGAAGAAGATCTTATAAAAACTTTCTTAGATATAATTGAAGATGCTGACATACTATCAGGTTGGAATTCAGAAGGATTCGATATTCCATATATGGTGCAACGTACTAATCGTGTATTAAGTAAGGATGATACTAGACGTTTCTGTTTATGGAATCAATTTCCTAAGCAGAGAGAGTTTGAACGCTTTGGTGCTAGCAATATGACCTTTGATCTAATTGGTCGTGTGCATATGGATTATATGCAACTGTACAGAAAGTACACATATGAAGAAAGACATTCATATTCATTGAACGCTATTTGTGAATACGAACTTGACGAACTTAAAACTGAATACGAAGGAACTTTGGATCAACTGTATAACAAAGACTTTGAAAAGTTTATTGAATATAATAGACAGGATACTGCACTTCTTGATAAACTTGATAAAAAATTAAGATTCTTAGATCTAGCTAACGAACTAGCACACGATAATACAGTGCTACTACAAACAACAATGGGTGCTGTTGCTGTTACTGAACAGGCAATTATTAACGAAGCACATAAATTAGGGTTTGTAGTTCCGAATAGAGTAGGTAGAGATGGTCACGTTAATACAGCGGCCGCAGGTGCGTATGTTGCTCATCCTAAGAAAGGTATGCACGACTTTGTAGGATCGATTGATATTAATTCACTATACCCAAGTGCTATTCGTGCATTAAATATGGGTCCAGAAACTATTGTAGGGCAACTAAGACCTACAATGACCGATCACTATATAAGCGAACAGGTCGATAAAAAGAAATCGTTTGCTGATAGTTGGGAGGGAATGTTTGGATCATTAGAATATTCTGCAGTAATGAATACTGAAGCAGGTACTGAAATAACCATTGACTGGGAAAACGGAACCAGTGATGTATTAAGTGCCGCAGATGTTTGGAGATTAATATTTGACAGTAACAAGCCTTGGATCTTAAGTGCCAATGGTACTATTTTTAATAATGAAACTAGAGGTATTATCCCAGGGCTATTAGAGAGTTGGTATGCAGAACGTAAGGTAATGCAAAAGAAACATCGCGAAGCAATACAGGCAGACGACAAAGAACAGATAGTATTCTGGGATAAACGCCAGCTAGTTAAAAAGATTAACTTAAATTCATTGTATGGTGCATTATTAAATCCTGGCTGTAGATTCTTTGATCACAGGATTGGTCAGTCGACTACACTAACTGGTCGTGTTATTGCTAAACATATGGATGCGTATATTAATGAATGTATTACAGGTGAATATGATCATACTGGTGATGCAATAATATATGGTGATACAGATAGTTGTTACTTTAGTGTATGGCCAGCTATTAAAGATGATGTTGAAGCCAAGAAAATGGATTGGAATAAGGATCTGGCTGTTAGTCTATATGACAATATATCTGATCAAGTTAATGAAAGTTTTCCAGCATTTTGTGAGAAAGCATTTCACGTCAATAGACAGCAGGGCGAACTAATACGTGGTGGTAGAGAAATTGTAGCATCAAAAGGATTGTTTATCAAGAAGAAAAGATATGCTGTGCTTATATATGATCTTGAAGGGAAACGATTAGATACACACGGAACACCAGGTAAAGTTAAAGCAATGGGATTAGATCTTAAACGATCAGACACTCCGCCAGTAATACAAAACTTCTTGAGTGACATATTATTAAGTACACTAACTGGTAGTCAGCGTGATGAAATTATTGCAATGGTTAGAAAATTTAAACTTGAATTTACAGAAAAGCCTGCTTGGGAAAAAGGTACTCCTAAACGTGTAAACAATTTAACAAAGTATACCAAAGCAGAAGAACGTGAAGGCAGAGCTAATATGCCCGGTCACGTTAGAGCCGCAATGAATTGGAATAATCTTAAGCGTATGATGAACGACAACTATTCAATGAGCATAGTTGATGGTATGAAAACTATTGTATGTAAGCTGAAAGATAATCCGTTAGGATATACGTCAATTGGCTATCCAACAGATGAAGGACGTATTCCGCCATGGTTCAAAGAACTGCCATTTGATCAAGCGTCAATGGAAACAGGTATTGTTGATCAAAAGGTAGAAAACTTAATGGGAGTGCTAGACTGGAAGATATCAGAAAACACTCAAATATCAACGACATTCGATGATCTATTTAAATTTGAATAATGATTACTGACCTAGTTCGTTTTAGAAATAGTCTATTAGATAATTACAAACAATTAACTAATACCGCTGAACAATCACAAAAACGTAATGTAGTAGCACGACTAAACCAAGACAATCCACAGCAAGGATATCTATTAGATCTGGTAAAGCTATATAACTCTAAGGCACAGCTGGATCGTGAAGTAATTACAACCTTAGACGATATTATAACTGTACTAGAAGCAGATATTCTGCACCAAGTTGAAATACAATTTAGTGGTCCAGACTATCTCGCCAAGTTCAGTGACCGTAATCACGTAAGACCAAGTGGACCATACACACACGAAATACAAGAACATATAAGTTCAAAGATATCAGGATATAGCAGTCAGGCATATCCTAGTTTACAGATAATGCCATTGGAAAGAATATATACAGTCTGTATGGTTGCCAGTGATCCACTATATCTCACTGATACAAACATAAACAAACAATCATTCCGTGATTTATTAAACACATTTCCGCCACAGTATCAATCTAGGCTTCGCTGTTATAAAGTAGCAGACAGGAACTTTGATGAGTTACCACAAGAACAATTTGCATTTGTATTAGCCTGGGACTTTTTCACTGGTCTGGCACAAGAGTATGTAACAGAGTATCTCAAACAGGTCTATACCCTATTGCGTAGTGGTGGTACGTTTATGTTTAATTATGTTAACTGCGATCGTATTGAAGGGTGCGTACAGGCACAAGAAGGATCCGAAAGTTGGAATACCGAAACAGCTATTAAGCAGGTAGCCCTAGACATAGGATATGAAATAGCAGACTTACACAATATTTCTAATGCTGAAAGCGACTGGTTTCGAACTGCCAGCTGGATTGAACTAAAAAAACCTGGAAAACTACAGACAATGAAAAATACCCAATCTATGGGAGAGGTCCTACGGAAATGATTTTATCAAAAGAGGTTGCTTACGACCTAAATACCATATATAATAATATTATTAATTCTTTGGAGAACTATCAAAATGCGTGATCATTTATTAGACATCGTAAAAAACACTTATGGCTTAGGTATTATAGACCTAGTTAAAGTTAGTGGTACCGATGCAGAAACAAACATAGAAGCAATAGCAGAAGATCGTAGTGTTATTGTAAAAGCAAAATTAAATACGCCAGTGACTGAATTCAATGGTACATTTGGTATGCCTAACCTAGGTAAGTTAAGTACTATCTTAGGTATTAGTGAATATGCTAAAGACGCTAAAATTACATTGACTAAACAAGATCGCAATGGTGAAAGTGTTCCAGTTGGATTACATTTTGAAAATGCCGCAGGTGACTTTAAGAATGATTACAGATTTATGACACAACAGATTGTTGAAGATAAACTTAAAACTGTTACAATGCGTCAAGTAAATTGGAATATAGAATTTACACCTAGTGTTAATAACATACAGAGACTTAAATTTATGGCATCGGCTAATGCAGAAGAACTTAACTTTACTGCAAAAACAGAAGGTACTGATCTTAAATTATTCTTTGGTGATCATAGCAGTCACGCAGGAGACTTTGTATTCCAGGCTGGTGTTACAGGTACACTAACTAAAGCGTGGGCTTGGCCAGTTGCGGCTGTAAGCAGTATTTTAAGTTTATCAGGCGATAAAACATTTAGAATATCAGATGAAGGTGCGGCACAGATTACTGTTGACTCAGGACTGGCAACATATGACTACATCTTACCAGCACAAAGCAAATAATGACATTTGATGGGGATCGCTGGGCACATTTAGGGCATAAGCGTGGTGAGTGTTATGCAGATACTGACCAAGGTATTACGTATGTACATATACCTAAAAATGCCAGTAGTTTTATTAAAGGTTGTTTGTTAGGGTCACAGAAGTTTACGTATAGTCTATCGTTAGTCAAAAACAATAGATATCTTGTAGTCTTACGCGATCCTATTGATCGTTGGGTAAGTGGTATGGCTGAATACGAATCCAATTCAAAACAAACAAATATTGCTTACCAACAAATAACATTTGATGATCACACCGAAACCCAATGGTATTTTTTAGATGGTGTTATTCTTGACCAATGTGATTTTATTATGATTAATGATTCTTTTAAAGATAATTTGGCCCATTGGTTCAATGAACAAGGATATATCACTGATATAAACAACGCAACTAAATCCAATAGTAGCCAAGGTACGGCGAAAGAAAGTCTAAAATCTAAATACCAAGCTATCGTTGACACCGTCCCAGCATTTGTGTTAAAATTAAAGAAACACTTTGCAGATGACTACGCACTAATTAATCGAGTAAAATTTTATGGAAATTGATAATTTAACAGCAAAACAAAAAGACTACGCTGTATTCTTGCCAGCACTAAGTGGCTTTTATGCCACTTATATAGGTAAGCAGAGACATCCTGATCCAAAGTATAAAACATCAAACGGTCTATACATTGAAGACTCACGTATACCTAAAGACTTTGATAAAGGTATAGAAGGTCTTAATTGGCTTAATCCAAAAGAAGCATACTTTCCATACCAATGGGCATTATATTCAGCAGGTCACGCAGAACTAGATACCAACAAGGTTAGTGCTAAAGAAGATATGATACGTAATAGAGATCGTGCTAATAGTTTTGTATTAGGTGACTCAGGTGGATTCCAGATTGGTAAAGGTGTATGGGAAGGTGATTGGAAAAATCCAAACTGCCCTAAAGCACAAAAGAAACGTGAACTAGTACTTGCGTGGATGGATGCTTATATGGATTATGGAATGATACTAGATATTCCAGCGTGGGTTTGTCGTTCACCAGAAGGGCGTAAGGCATCAGGTATTAACTCTTATCTTGAAGCAGTCGAAGGTACATATATTAACAACGATTACTTTATGAAAAATAGAACAGGTGCTTGTAAGTTCTTAAATGTATTGCAAGGTGAGAATCACGCAGAAGCAGATGATTGGTATGATAGGATGAAAAAATACTGTGATCCTACGCAATATGAAAAACCATTTAATGGTTGGGCAATGGGTGGACAGAATATGTGTGATATACACTTAGTTCTGCGTAGACTAGTTACCTTAAGATTTGACGGATTACTGAAAGAAGGATTGCACGATTGGATGCACTTCCTAGGCACAAGTAAATTAGAGTGGGCAGTATTACTAACTGATGTTCAAAGAGCAGTACGCAAGTATGTAAATCCAAACTTTACAATATCATTTGATTGTGCTTCACCTTTCTTAGCAAGTGCGAATGGACAAATATATATTCAAACAGAAATTGAAGAGGCATCAAAATGGGTATATAGAATGGTACCTAGTGTAGATGATAAGAAGTATGCTACAGATACTAGACGTTTTAGTGATGGTGTGTTGCAGGATAAAGTGTTTGAAAACTTTACTGATAGTCCAATTAGTAAACGTTGCACTATGAACGATATTTGTGTGTATAAGCCAGGTGACCTAAATAAAATTAACAAAGAAGGAAAAACTTCGTGGGATTCATTTAGTTATGCTATACAGATGGGTCATAATGTTTGGAGTCATTTAACATCGGTCCAAGAAGCTAATAGGCAGTATGATATCGGAGTGAAACCGGCAATGATGTCGGCTACAACTGCAGATAAGAAAACACCTAGAGATTATAATGGTATAAATGATTTCCGTGACATAGTAGATATGATCTTTAGTTTAGACAATAAAAGTGATGCACTTGAATTAATTGAACACTATAACAAGTATTGGATGGCTATAATTGGTACACGTGGAGCAATAGGTAAAAAAACTACAAATAGTTCAACTATGTTTAATAATCTATTTGATACGAGTGCAGATGAGGAAGAAATAGTTATTAATGATGATGTTATACTAGATGAGGACAAACTAGATAAACTAGAATTGGAGGAATAAGATATGAGTGGTAAAGACATATTAAGATTAGAAGCACTGCAACTAAAACACAAACGTCTTGATAAACAATGTAAAGAAGGACACACTAACTATCTGAACGATGCCGAGATAAAAAAGATGAAGACAGAAAAGGCATATATTAAAGCTGAGATTGCTGAACTTAATAAATTGGTAGAAGCAGATAAAGACGTTGACTAATTTTCAAAAAGGCTGTATACTAGCAATATGAAACGATTATATAACACAGGCGAAGCAGAACATATCGAAATGTTTATAGGTGTGGAAGTAGAAAAGACACCTGCATACGGTCTTAAGACTTTGTTTGTTGTTGGTGCATTGGCTCCGGAGAACATAATCACGATCGCCACAGAAAATGACTGCGATCATTTATACTTTGGGGCCAACCAATCATATGATGGCGGTAGTAAACACAAGTGGGACCATATGATTTTCCATTGCCTAAGATTAGGTTTTAAGTGTACATTAGACTTTGATGTTACACACTGTAAAACTGATCAGAAATGGTTAGCTGAATTAGGCAAGTATGAGAACTTTATTCCTCAGATATCAGTTAAGATTCCCAACTTGACACAGTTAGGGGAAAATGCTACAATAAAGATTGATGACATTGATTTTTCTGCTACCAATCCAGGAGTATGGTGTCATAAGGTATCAACATTAACTAAAGCAGATTCATACACGGATTGGAGTGAATATGCTAAGGACGAGGTAATATCATGAGTATATTAAATGTACTAGCAGTACAATATCAAGCAAATATAGATCTACACAAAGAAAACATCAAGATTTTTATGGCAAATCCTGTAGGTGTTGCTGAGCATATTAACTATGCTGAAAGTATTGAAAAAGAACTTACAGCAATTGCTACAAATATGGATTTACTTGAAGCATTAGAAGAAGTTAACAAATAATGATACAAAATGAAAGAGAGACTATAGAAAGAATCGTAGAGAAGTCGCAGAAGAAAATATGGATAACTTTTCGTAAAGAAGGTATTCATCAGTACCCTGCGGCATTAACCGATCCTAAACTTGCAACTGGTGATGAGTATGATGTTTCATTCCTAGGACACCCACATAGACACATCTTTCACTTTAAAGTGACTATTGATGTTGGGCACGACGATCGAGAAATTGAATTTATACAATTTAAACGCTGGTGTGAAAATCTTTATAAAGATGATGGTATTCTTAATCTTAAAAATCAAAGTTGTGAAATGATAAGTGATGCATTATATATTGAAATTGCTAATAGATATCCAGGTAGAGATATTTGGATTGAAGTAAGTGAAGATGGAGAAAATGGATCTATTGTACAATATAATACTACACAGCCTGGACATTCGGTCGTTATTTAATGGCAAATATATTTTTAATTGATCTTGAAGCAGTTGACACTAGATATACAGGTCAGTGGAAAACTCACGTACCTAAACTATTAGAGGAGGCTGGACACAATGTTACAGTTATTGAAGGACCTAGTGATATTCCCAATGCCACTACTCCTGGCGCTTTTCTTAACTTTGGTGGTACTAACATATACAAGGCTAGACAAGTTGAGGAACTCAGTCGCTTGTTCACTAGCGGTAAAATACATAGTGGGGATCACGTTATCTTTACTGACGCTTGGCATCCTGGTATCATTAATCTAAAGTATATGAGTGAGTTACTTGATATAAAAGTAACGATACACGCACTATGGCACGCTGGATCATATGACCCACAAGACTTCTTGGGCAGACTGATAGGTGATGCCAATTGGGTAAGACATACTGAATGTGCATTCTTTGAAGCTATTGATCATAACTACTTTGCTACAGACTTCCATATTAATATGTTCTGTGAAAACTTGTTAGGTCTGGATATAGAAAAAGAGATGGACGGGCAAATGGCAATATGGCGATATAAAAAGAAAATTGTTAGAACAGGTTGGCCTATGGAGTATATGCCTAAACTATTTGAAGAATACAGTAGCTTACCTAAGCGTAACCTTATACTATTTCCACATAGACTAGCACCCGAGAAACAGGTAGATATATTCAATGACCTTGCTGAAGCAATGCCTCAATATGAATTTGTTGTATGTCAGAATGAACAGTTAACTAAAGATCAGTACCACACTTTATTAGGTCAAGCAAAGTTAGTATTCTCAGCAAATCTACAAGAAACACTAGGTATTAGTATGTATGAAGGTGCTCTTTGTAATACTACACCATTAGTGCCAGATAGATTAAGTTATTCAGAAATGTACAGTTCAATATTTAAATATCCAACCGAATATACAGAATCGTGGGACAGTTATCTTGAGTATAAACAAGAACTAATGGATGCTATTGAATATCATATAGAAAATTATGAATCAGTATTACCTAAGGTTAAAGCACAGGGTAGAATACTAGATGAAAAATTCTTTTCAGCAAGTGCCATATTAGAAAACATTGAGTAATCCATTTGATCATATAACAGAGTTTGAAGATGCACTAGCATCATATACTGGTGCCAAATATGCAGTAATGACTGATTGTTGTACACACGCTTTAGAGTTATCATTCTTAGCAACTGGCTATAAAAAAACTCAATTTACTCCATACACATATATTAGTATACCAATGATGCTTAAAAAAATATCTGTAGAGTATGAATTTAATGATATAGAAAACTGGCTAGGCGAGTATCACTTCTTCGATACTAACATATGGGATTCAGCTCGTAAACTAACTCCAGAAATGTATAAGCCAGGGCAGATACAATGCCTAAGTTTTGGCCATGGTAAACCCTTAGTGCTAGGCAGAGGTGGTGCAATACTGTTAGATGATTATGATTTATATAAGAAACTAAAACTTATGTGCTATGATGGTCGTGACCTATCAATAACACCATGGGAAGACCAAAAAGAATTCGTGCTAGGATATCATTATAAACCTACACCAGAAGAAGCCCTAATAGGACTAGATCTATTAGGTAGTCACAACGAACTCCCCGAAATTAAAAAATACCCAAATCTCAATACTTTATCTATAGCATAGAAGCTGGTAAGTTCATAAATACTTTACTATGAAGAAGATCGATTGGAAAGACGTTTGGAGACAAGCACGGAACGAATCTAAAAAGCACGGTAACATAGAAGGTCCTGAGAAATGGGCTTTGTATGTAGTCGTAGTATTCCTGCTGTTTTTTGTATTAATATAGAAAGTATCTTCTTTCTTAGATCAGCACGAACCTATTATTTTAGGGTAATTACTAACTAATAAATACTGTATATGAAGAATATATATCTACTTCAGGCCAGTAACCTTGGTGGTTACCGTGGCACTTTCCTTGCTTGGGCACCTTATGCTGTTGGCTGTCTATGGGCATACGTATCACAATTCAAAGAGATTACTGATCACATCGATCTTAAAGAAATGATGGCACTTAAAGAGCCAATTGGTGATATAGTCGATAGGCTAGACAATCCAGATATGTTTGGATTCAGCTCGTATGTTTGGAACTTTAATTATAATATAGAATTAAGTCGTCGTATCAAAGAACGTTATCCCAACTGTAAAATAGTATTTGGTGGACCGCATATTAACAGAAAAACTCTTGGTGACTATCCACATATTGACGCAATAATTATAGCAGAAGCTGAACTTAGTTTTAAGTCTTTACTCGAGGATCTTATTGTTGATGATGTACAGGCTGTATACGAAAGAGAAAGGATTGATAACCTTGATATACTACCTAGTCCGTATGCTACAGGAATGTTTAATAAACTAATCGAAAGTCATCCAGAGCTAGTTTGGGCGGCTACTTTAGAAACTAATAGGGGGTGTCCGTACTCTTGTACTTTCTGTGATTGGGGTAGCCTAACAGCTAGTAAGGTACAAAAGATGACTTTGGACCGATTACAAGATGATATCGATTGGATCAAATCCAAACCCAACTTGGTTCAAATTAATATCGCTGATGCTAACTTTGGTATATTTAAACAGAGAGATCTCGATGCCGCTAAGATTATTAGGCAGGCTATCGACGATGGCAATGTAGATGAAATACAACTTAGTTACACTAAAAAGTTTAACAAAGAATTGTACGATATAATCTTATTGTTAAATCAACCAACTGGATTCCAAATAAGTTTACAGACTGACAATAAAGACACACTCAAAGCTATCAAAAGAAAGAACTTACCCGAAGAAGATATTGCTAAGTTAATTGCGTTTGCTGATGAACACAGTATATCACACGAACAAGAATATATATTAGGTTTACCTTTAGAAACTAAAGACAGTTGGTATGACTCAATGACTAATAGACTAGAAGAAGGACAGCACAAAGTATTTGATGTGTTTATATGCAGTATATTACCTAATACCGAGATGGCCAATGATTACTACAGAAAACAATATGGAATTAAAAGTGTATTGACTCCAGATCTTAATTCGGTTGCACCTACATCAGAAGGTGACTTTCAAGTGTTAGAGTATAGTGAAATTATAACAGAAACATCAACAATGCCTAGAGAAGAATTAATTGACTGTTTCTTGTTTAGCCATATCATACAACACGTACACGCAACAGGATATAGTTTTGTTGCTAGTCGTATAGCACACAAACATTTTGGTATACCAATGGTCGACTTCTATCGAGAATTAGAGAAGCGTATGTATGCAGATCGCGATATAGGCAATCAATTACGCTTTGTTAGATCACTATTAAATGAAATGTTTGATACCGGTAGGATACAAAATCCTGCTTATAAAGAAGAAGGACGTCTTGACCTATCAAGTTACAAACCGTTTTTCAAAATGAAAAATAAATTGATGCAACTAGCAGTCGATAGTATACGCTCACTTGCTGACTGTGATCAAGAAACAATCGAAGACATATTAGCATTACAGAAAGCCTATACATTTGATGTTACTCACGAACAAGAGAGTGAATTTACTAGTCAATATGATATTGATACCTTTGCCCATACTAAAACCTTATATAAAATTAATACTAGTATAAGCAAAGGAGAATTTATCAAACAATGGGCAGGAAATGGATCATTCCATATCCTACACCAAGAACACAAATTGGTAAACACCTTTACCAAAATACCAACTGCTCGCACGATCCTTGAGCAGATAGCCGTCCAAGCAGTCTAAAAATTACCTTTGAGCATAAAAATTATCGTAACGGTTGACCACGACCTAAATACCATATATAATGTAAGTTATATTATGAATTATATTTTTTAAATTGGCAATCCACTGCCTTAACATCGGAGAATAAATTGAGTAAAAGTAAGGAAATTAAGGAACGTTTACAAAAAGCAGACAAACGCTTTTGGGCTGGCGACAATATTAGCGAAATATTAGAAGAAGGTGATAAAGACGCACTTATCACAGAAGCAACTACAGCATTTGAAAGTGTATTAGATGCACTTGTAATCGACAGACACACTGACCCGAATTCGAAAGGAACAGCGAAACGTCTAGCAAAGATGTATATTAATGAAATAATGAGTGGTAGGTATGATCCTATGCCAGCGGCAACAGCATTTCCAAATGACGGTGAAAATCGTTATGAAGGTATGTTAGTTGTGCGTAGTGAACTTACAAGTATGTGTTCACATCATCATCAAACAGTAAAAGGAGTTGCGTACATTGGTATTATAGCCGCAGAAAAGTTAATTGGTTTATCAAAGTACACAAGAATAGCTCAGTGGTGCTCTCTCAGGGGTACTTTGCAAGAAGAGCTAGCGAATGACATTGCCAGGGAAATACAAAATGCCACTGGTAGTGAGAACGTAGCGGTTTACATCCAAGCAACACACGGATGTGTTGAAAACCGTGGCATTTTGGCACATTCTTCATTGACTCAAACTACAGTACTCAAAGGAGCATTTAAAGATGATTCTGGTACTAAGAAAGAGTTTATGGACAATGTTAAACTTCAACAAGAGTTTGCACCTAGATAAGGGGGATGTATGAATATCAAACTTAGAAACGCAGTAAAAGCGGCTACATTTGTAGCTGGGATTGCTGGAATGCTAGGTACTACAGTTGCACACGCTGATGCGTTAGTCGAACTTGACACCAGTATGTGGGATAACAGTGCCGAATATACCAGTGATGTATTTAGTAGAGGCAAGGTTGGCGACAATAACCTTGACACTATCAACGCAAGTTCAGCTTGGGCTAGAGGATTTACCGGTCAAGGTGCTAAGATTATGATCATTGACAGTGGTATAAATATCGGCCACAGCGAATTTGCTGGATCTATTACAGAAACGAAATGTTTTATTCGTAGATGTAGTGGACGAAGAGGTGGTGGAATAGCTGACAAAGTTGGCCATGGTACTTTAATGGCTTCCATTGCCGCAGGTAATTGGGACGGTACTGGTAACGGTACAAGTGGTGTAGCATATGATGCCGATCTAGCAATTGCTAAGATCACTAACAGAAATTCAGCTAGTGATGTTGGTATGAGAAAAGCTATTAAATGGGGAGCGTCAATTGATGCTACTGTTGCAAACATTTCATCCAATACACGATATCGAGGTAGATATGGTAATTGGAAAATGATGGATGACGGTAGTTTTTATAACGCTGATAAAAGATTTAAGAAAAACTACTACACAGGTAGACGTGCAACTGGTTTTTATCGAGGACTTAATCCTAAAAAATGGGCTAAAGCACTTGGTGACAGTGAAATGGTTATCGTAGTATCAAGTGGTAATAGTGGTTTAGCTTATCCTGAAAATCCAGCAACAATTGCAACAGCAACTAAAGACGACGGTACTTTGTGGTTAGGTGGTCAAATGTTGATTGCAGGTGCTTGGGACGTAGAGAATAATAGATCTGCAGGTTACAGTAATAAAGCTGGTCATTTATGTCAATACAAAAACCAAGTTGGCGGAACTTGTCTAGATACATATAGAATAAGTGATTACTACATTATGGCTCCAGGTCAAGCATTTGGTGCTGGTAAACGTGGTGATTCTTATGTATTAGGTACAGGTACTTCAGAAGCGGCGGCAACAGTGTCCGGAGCAGTAGCTATTGTACATTCACAATGGCCACATATGAAGGGTTCAAACATTGTTAAGCTGTTAACTCAAACTGCTAATAGAGATATTCCAGGATACAACAAAGAAGAACACGGTATGGGTCTATTGGATCTAGAACGTGCTACTCGTCCAATTGGTGAGATTGGTATACCTACAGAAGGTCGTAAGGGTACTGTACCACTAAGTGGATCAATTAGCGTAACTGGTGGAAGTGCTGAATTAGCATCTTCATTATCAAGTGTTATGACAGTTGATGAATACGGTAGAGACTTTTATGTTGATATGAGTGCTGGCGTACAAGCTAAGAAAACTCCTAAGGTGGCATTCAATCCACATACAAGAGCTAACTTCTACAGTGGTTACAATCCATATGATAACATTAACACTTACCAATTCGACAACAAACTTGGATTTGGTGCTGATAATGAGTATGATATGAGAGTAGCAATGAATGAAGAAATAGGTTCTGGTACACTTATGGAACTTGGACACACTCTTGCACTAAATGATAGTGCTAGTGTACGTGTTGGTATGGGTTTTATGAATGAGGAAGGCCAGTATATGGATCAATCATTAGGTGGTGCATTTGGTGAGATTGATGACAGTACAACGTCGTTTATTAATGTTAGTGGTAAGTATGATCTTAGCTCAATAACTAAAGGCTTTAGTGCTTTTGGTAGTGCTTGGGTAGGTGAAACTGAAGCTGATATGCAAACACAAGGTATTGTTACTAATGTTAGCGATACACAATCATACAGCTGGAACGTTGGATTAGACTACACATTAAATGACAAGTATGATAATAGTCATAGTTTTGGTAGTACGTTTAGTCAGCCAGTTACAATTTCACGTAGTGAAGTTGACATAGCAGTAGCATCTGGCTTTAATGCAGATGGGTCAACATACTATGAACGTTCAACTGTAGATATGGCACCAGATGCTAACCAATATAACATCGGTACTTACTATAAGTTTGGTAATAAGTCACATTCGTTAACTGCATATGCAGAACACGAAATGAACTATCTTAACCAAGCTGACGTAACTAATAATGTTGTTGGTGCATCATATGCTTGGACATTTTAAGATGGATTTAAAAGCCAAAGCAGAGCAGTACTTTAAAACATTTTCTAGCAAGGATCTTAACGGCCTTGCTAGTATGTTTGCTGATAATATTATGTTACGTGATTGGACCGGTGATGCAACTGGTAAAGAAAAAGTACTCACCGCTAATCAAGATATATTTGATGCAGTAGACACTATCCAAGTAAAACCATTGACTTTATATCAAGCAGAAGCTAGTTTAGAAGATAATACAGTTATTGCTGAGATTGAGATAGAGGTAAATGGAGATGAAAAACTAATGGTTGTCGATGTCATAGACTATGATGATAATGGTCTTATCACCTCAATTAGGGCTTACAAAGGATAGTAATGGGATGGATTAAAAATAAGGTGGGTGGTTGGTCTGGAAAAAAGTCAGTTATTGACGTCGATGTGTTTGAAAGCAACGACACTCCTAGGTACAATGATTCGCCTAATTTTTATCAACGTAATCCACAACACACATTTCGTGTGTACAATGCTACAGGTGGAATGATCATAGAAACAAGTAGATGGAATCCAACTGCAGGCGAGTGGGAAACTGAAATGACTGTAATTCATAATGATAGCACAGAACAAGTAACTAATGATATTGCTAAAATTATAACTCTAGAGAGTCTAAAAAAATGAAAAAGAAATTCTACACACACAAACAAATAGATAAATTAACAGAGAAAATTGTTTACCAATTAGCTAGAGAGCAATGGAAGCCTGATTATGTAATTGGGTTAACCAGAGGTGGACTAATACCGGCTGTTTATATCAGCCATATACTAGATGTTCCAATGTTAACACTTAAAATTAATCTACGTGATCACGTAGAACAAGATGATCTCTATGAAGCTCATCACGGTATATACGATTTGATAGGGCATAAGAAAATATTGATAGTAGATGACATCAATGATACTGGTGCTACATTAAATTATATATTAGATCAAGTTAATGTTGATCAACAGTCAGCTGATCTTAAATTTGCAGTACTAATAGATAATCTTAGTAGTGACTTTAAAGGCACAATTAACTATGCAGGAACAGAAATTAATAAAGCTGAAGAGCCTGTTTGGATAGTATACCCATGGGAAGTTGATTGACTTTTATACTTAAATATAGTAAAATAATAGGATGGATAGCAAATATTTTTACTGTTATAGGAGTTGCACTAACAAGTTGGAATATATTTCCGTTGAATGTATGGATACTATCTTTCGCAAGTCTAGTTTGGATACTATCAGGCATTGCTTGGAGAAAACCTGAGTTATGGACTTTGAATATATTATTGTTTACTTTATATTTTTATGGAGCTCTAAATGCTAGTTAAAGACACACCGTGGTTTGACTCAAAACCATTAATTGAACATCCTTTATATTATGTATTTGAAGACAAATATCCTGTAACTAAAGGACACTTATTATTTGTTCCTAGAGAAGACACGCCATTACATATTCGAGAATGTTATATAGCCGCATATGAATGGGGATTAGACTTATTTCAAAAAGAAGTATGTGATGGCTATAACATAGGGCAAAACGTAGGGAAGTCAGCAGGACAAACTGTAATGTATCCACACATACATATGATACCACGAAGAGAAGGCGATATGGCTGATCCTCGAGGTGGTGTTAGACACGTTATTCCAGAGAAAGGTAATTATTTAAATGGCTAAAGTAGCTAAGTTAAAGGTAAGTGAAATATTTTATTCGGCACAAGGTGAAGGCAGATTTATAGGTGTGCCTAGTATCTTTTTGCGTACATTTGGGTGTAACTTTACCTGCGATGGCTTTGGTATGGCTCGAGGTGAAAAGTCAACTGAGCGTAATGCTGTTAAAGTAGAACTGTTTAATCAATATGAAGGATTACCTTTAGTAGAAACAGGATGTGATAGTTATGCAAGTTGGGATCCAAGATTTAAACATCTATCACCAATGTTAGAAATACCAACAGTAATTGAACGTATGAGAGAACTATGCCCTGGTGGGGATTGGTTACAAGCAAATGGTAATGATGTACACATTGTTATTACAGGTGGCGAACCGTTATTAGGTTGGCAACGTGCATATCCGCAAATGATTGAACACGAAGATATGAAAACTCTGCGTAACATAACATTTGAAACAAACGGTACACAACTATTAACTGAAGACTGTGCTGACACATTAGTATTATGGAAAGCGGAATGTCCTAAAAGAGAAATAACATTCTCAGTCAGTGCTAAACTATCAGCAAGTGGAGAAACTTGGGAAGATGCTGTTAAGCCAGAGGTAGTAGTTGGGTATGAACGTGTTGGTACAACATATCTTAAATTTGTAGTTGAAAAGCCAAACGATCTAGATGAAGTTGATCGTGCAGTAAAAGCATATAGAGAAGCAGGATTCCAAGGTGTTGTATACATAATGCCAGTTGGTGGCGTTGAAAGTGTATACGATGGTAATAAATTTAACATAGCCGATGAAGCAATGCTTCGTGGGTATTATTATAGCCCAAGGTTACACGTTGATCTTTGGGGAAACAGTTGGGGAAAATAATTGGACAAGTATATATTTACAAGTGAATCAGTATCAGACGGACATCCAGATAAAGTAGCAGATCAAATATCCGATGCCTTAGTAGATGCTGGGTTAACAGAAGGTGATCGCACAACAAGAGTAGCAATTGAAACATTAGTAGCAACAAATCACGTAACACTAGCTGGTGAAGTTAAAAACTTTAATGTCGTTGATGTTAATCAAATAGTTAGAGATACTGTTAAGAAGATTGGATACGAACAAGAAGGATTCCATTGGAATACATTAGAAATAGACAATCATATACATAGCCAATCAAGTGATATTGCACTAGGTACAGACGATTTTGGGGCAGGTGATCAAGGTATTATGTTTGGATATGCTAACAGAGACAACGAAGCATACTTGCCTGCACCTATCTATTACAGTCACCAAATACTTAAACAATTAAAGCAAGCAAGACAAAACAATGATATCTTATTGCCAGATGCTAAAAGTCAAGTAAGTGTCGAATATAGAGGTGATCAAATACAGCGTATTGACCAAGTGGTAATAAGTACCCAACACACTGAAGGCGATTGTGAAGAGGCTAGAAAAGAAACAAAACTGATTGCAGAGTCAGTATTAGGACATCTAGTAGATGATGATACTGTATGGCATCTTAATCCTACTGGTAACTTTGTGGTAGGCGGTCCAGATGGAGATTCGGGACTAACAGGACGTAAAATTATTGTAGATACATATGGTGGATGGGCACCGCACGGTGGTGGTGCATTTAGTGGCAAGGATCCAACTAAAGTAGATCGTTCAGCGGCCTATATGGCCCGTTGGTTAGCAAAGAATGTGGTAGCTGATGAAATGGCAGATTGGTGTCAAATACAGTTAAGTTATGCAATTGGCGTTAAGGAACCTACATCAGTATATATAGAGTCAAATGGTCATAATCGTTCTATAGAAAAATTTATTAGAGATAATATTGATCTAACACCGTTAGGAATCATTGACAGATTTGATTTATTCAAGTATAATAACTATAGTGAGAACTGTGTATATGGTCACTTTGGTAATAAAAATGTTCCATGGGAACAGATAGGATGGAAATAATATGTTAGATAAACTTAAAAAACTAATAGGTAAGACTACTAGTAAAAAGAAAACAACAAAAAAACTTACAGCTAAAGAAGTTGCTGATAAGAAAAAAGAGCCTTATGTAGAAGTATTAAGTATGGACATTGATCCAGACAATCCAAGTGATGGGGCTTTTGAACTAGATTGGAATGATATCTTTGTAGCTCGATTAATAAAAAGTGGATATCAAGGTAAAACTGATGCAGACATTGTTGACAACTGGTTTCAAGCAGTATGTCGGAATGTAGTAATGGAAAACTATGAGCAAGAACAAGCTGATCCAGAACGCAGAAGTTGGGAAGAGAAAAAGGTTATAAACAAGCGAGATCTAGGAGATGGAAGGTCTGAGATTAGTTGATTGACTTTCTTAACAATTGATAGTATAATACTATTATGAGATACTTACTAGTAGACACAGCAAACACATTCTTTCGTGCTAGACATTCAGCACATCGACAGGCAGATACTTGGGATAAACTAGGTTTTGCTATGCACGTAACCCTAGCGTCAATAAACAAGAGTTGGAGAGATCAAAAAGCTGATCACGTTATATTTTGTTTAGAAGGACGTTCATGGCGTAAAGACTTTTACGAACCTTACAAGAAAAATAGAACAGTTGCTAGACAGGCATTAACTGAAAAGCAAGCAGAAGAAGATACCCTGTTTTGGGAAGCCTTTGATAACTTAAATAATTTTGTTAAGAATGATACTAACTGTACTGTATTACAACATAAAGAACTTGAAGCAGATGATTTAATTGCTGGATGGATACAAAGTCATCCAGATGATCATCATACTATAGTTTCCAGTGATAGTGACTTTTATCAGCTATTAGCTGGTAATGTTAATCAATACAATGGTATCAGTGATGAGTTACATACTCTAGAAGGTATCTTTGATAAGAAGGGTAAACGTGTAATTGACAAAAAAACTAGCGAACCTAAAGTAGTTCCAGATCCACAGTATCTATTGTTTAAGAAATGTATCCGCGGTGATACATCAGATAATGTGTTTAGTGCCTTTCCAGGTGTAAGAGAAAAAGGCTCAAAGAATAAAGTTGGACTGCTAGAAGCGTACGAAGATAAAAACAAAAAAGGTTACAATTGGAATAACTTAATGCTACAGCGTTGGGTTGACCATAATGAAGTTGAGCATAGAGTACTAGATGATTATGAACGTAACAGAATTTTAGTAGATCTTACAATGCAACCAGATGATATTAAAACTAAAATTGCAGGAACTATTGCAGAGGGTATGGTAGTTAAACAGAACCCTATGGTAGGTGCAAAGTTCTTAAAATTCTGTGGTAGATATGATTTAACTAAACTCAGTGATAATGCTAGTACAATTGCTGACTTTTTATCGGCACCGTATCCAACTAAAGTATGATAAACGACGGAAGTTTCCTAGCCCTTGATCTAGAAATGAATCAACCAAGTGGCAAGATTATACAGGTCGGAATAGCCATTGGCGATGTAGATATGCGTTATGATGACTACTTTGTTAAAAGCTGGTACATAGATCCTAAAGAAGAAATTAGCTCATTCATAACCCAATTAACCGGAATAAGTAGTAGTACGATACGTGGCGAGGCTTTTTCACACGAATATGTAGCTCGAGAGCTTAGTGCAGTAATTAATCAATATAAACCTTTTATTAACCCTGTGGTATGGGGGCATAACGATAGTGACGATTTAAGCAAGGAATTCAGTCAAAACAACGTTGATTTTGGCCATTTTGGCCAGCGTTGGATAGATGTTAAGACCTGGCATACATACTTGATGCTTAGCCGTGCAAAAAGCGTCGGAGGAAGTCTTAAAGATGCCTGTGCAAGCCACGATATAAACTTTATTGGTCTTGAACATAGAGCAGATGTTGACGCTAAGAATACACTAGCATTATTTTTTAAATTATTAAGAAGGCAAAGTAGTATGGAAAGTATGGCCCTAATTGGAAAAGAGATATAAATGATTAATTGTCTTTGGATCGGTCCGCGAGATATGAACTGGAAAGACTCCGGTATACCTCGACTAACAGCTACGAACTTTACTAAAACAATTCGATTAACAAATAAGAACTTTACTAAAATTAGTCAAGATGATGCACTTGTAGACTGCCTTACTTCTGTGGAAGATATTGAAATAGAAAATTTAGAATTAGTTCTAGACTGTGCAAAAGAAATAAAAATAGTAGGTATATTTGATCTAGTTCCAACTGAAGATATGTCCGAAACAAATTATGACCTTTTATATTTACTTAATCGATCCAATAAAGTAATAGATAAAGTTAGTGAGAATTCTTTAGACTGTATGTATCAAAGGTTAAACTATAAATCTTTATCTATAGAAAGACCCAATAAAAATACTACGTTATGGATAAGTGGGTGTTCTGTTAGTCATGGCACCGGAGTTAGTCCTCATGAGGTTTATGGAGAGCTATTATCTAAAAAATTAAAGACTCAAATGGTTAATTTATCTGAATGTAGTAAAAGTCTTTTCTGGGCAGTTGATCAATTACTAAGAGCAGATATAAGAGACGGCGACACTGTAGTATTAGGTATTACTAACCTAGCTAGGTATGAATGGGCTGATAATTGGAAACTGTCAGCAATGCCGGCTGTACTCCCAGATAAGTTAGAACACATTGATTTAGATTATTTTGATAGTCCTACTAACCTTTTAAAATCTTGTCATTACATTGTTCATCTAATAAATTTTTGTAATAAAATTGGTGCAAAAGTTATCATAGCAAATTTATTAGATATAACAGTAACTCCTATATTTTTTAAAGATTATCCTGGCTATGTTGATTTTAGTGATATAGGTATAGTGGATAGTAATGTTAAATTCTTAGACCTAGGAACAGATAATAAACACCCTGGACCAAAACAGCATAAACATTATGCTGATAAAATTTACCAGAGACTTGGTCAGATAGGTTGACTTTGATGGCTACAGAAACTATAATACTATTACAGAGGACTTTTATGCGTCGCCCCTCTTTAAATACTCC
>TARA_R110002033_G_scaffold16575_9_pt1 | contig 33063 bp, 24 predicted proteins | sample TARA_R110002033 | Tara Oceans TARA_R110002033 (sample SAMEA4397051) | marine metagenome | biome: Polar Biome; feature: [SRF] surface water layer (ENVO:00010504); material: water (ENVO:00002006), including particulate matter (ENVO:01000060) such as... | depth 5 m
TTTGTTGTTATTTATTATTTTTATTTTGTGTTTTTTGTTACTTGTGTCCCCATGTAATCTTGCACTGTTCTAAATCCTATGTAGCATCTTGCTGAGTCTGCATACTCATAATCCCTTGAGCTAACTTGTAAAAAGTAAGCCACATCTTTCCAAGATCCTCCACGAACTACTTTACGTTGATTTTCATTCTCGTTTAAACTTGGATTTACTGTTGAAACGTAATCATAAGATGATGGATCGTAGGATGCATTCACCCATTCGGAAACATTCCCTGCCATATTATAAAGATTATAGTCATTTGGTTCATAAGATTTTGCTTCAACCGTATACAATGCTTGATCTGCCGCATAATCTCCTCTTACTGGTTTAAAGTTTGCCATAAAGCAACCGCGATCGCTTTTGGTATAAAAATCTCCCCAAGGATAAGTTGCTGCTTGCAAACCTCCTCTTGCCGCATATTCCCATTCTGCTTCAGATGGTAACCTAAAAGAGTTAACTAATTGGGCTCCTTTTCTCGATTTTTGATAGGAGTTCTTATATAAAGTTCTCCATTGACAAAATGCTTTGGCTTGTTTCCAAGTGACGCCTACTACAGGATAATCACTGTAAGCCTCATGCCAGAAGTAATCATTATGCATAGGTTCATTATATGAATAAGCGAAATCTCGTATCCATGTAGTTGTATCTGGATACACTTCTATTTGCTCTTTGACTATAACGTCTTTACGCTTTAAATTTCTGTTTTTAGCCGCTTTTTGAATATCCATATAGGTATATTGGAATTGGAATTTTTTCACATCCCAAGTTCGTTGGCCATTATAGGACTCCTCAAGAGGCAGATACATAGTGTCCATAACCTCTGTATAGTATTCGTCTGGATAATCTTCAGTATCGTAAATTAAATCAACATCTTTATTTAATTTTCTTCCTTCGTATCCTGTTGGTCCTAATCCTGTATAGTTTTCAAACATATACTTTTCATAGACAGACATATTGGCCGTATCTGCATCTTTAAAAGCAAACTCTCCAATTCCTCCATCATCTGGAACTTTACCAACTTCATCTGCTAGGATAGCTAGTTTTGTTCTAACAATAGAGTCTCTCACCCAATTCACAAATTGGCGATACTCACTATTTGTGATTTCAGTCTCATCCATATAAAAGGCCCTAACTGTAACTGTTTTAGCTGGCGCATCATGCACACCTGCCAAATCATCATCGGCTTTACCCATAATAAAAGCACCGCCTGGAACTAATTCCATTCCATAAGGCTTTTCTGGATGCCATTTTTTTCCTTTAACACCAACCAATTCGCCTCTATCGTTTTTAGAGCCACAACTAGCAAGTAATGTTAATAATACTGTTGATAAAATAAACTTCTTCATATCCATAGAAACTCGAGGTTAATTATTTATGCTATAATTTGAGAGCGTAAACATATTTATATATTTTTTAAAAAACAACTTTTTTCGTAAAAAAAATACGTTTTACCGATGAAATTCCGTTTTTAGAGCCTTTCCCAATTAAATACTATTCTTTTGAAAAGCTTTATACCAACGGTCTGGAACTGTATTATTACACGCATCTAAATAATCTTGATGCATGCAAGGTAATAACGTATGTCTCTTTAATTTAGTATTGACTTCAGTTAAAAAAGGTATCTCAATCCACCATCTTCCAGTTTTGTTACTCTTATAAAAGATTAGCTCTTGATCATCAACTAATGTAATGTACTTTTGATAGTTGTTTTCATCTTTAAAACTATCATCTTTCACCCTATAATTTACACCTTCAATAAAATACCAAATCATTTGAGCTACAAGCATCGATGTAATCTCATCATCTTTTGAAGGCTTATATTCGTAAATCCCGAAAGAGGATACCTTATTACTTATACCTGCATATCGTGCTATAGCGCAAATCTCTTTCCCATCGAAACCATTAGGCGAATACTTTTGATTTAAACTAAATTCTGAACTTTTAACGGAATTTAAATCAACACTTACAATATTAGCATCCCTTAAAACAGGTTCTACAATAGTAATATCTTTTGAAACTTGTCCTAAACGATACGATTCAAAGTAAAGTTTATCCATTAAATCTATTTCTTCTTGAGAATTAAAATAAGTTTGATAGCCAATTGTAGCGTAATTAAATAAGTTATAAGGCTTATCTAATATTATTTTTCCAACAAAACTATTGTTCTTTATTGGTCTTGTTGAATCACCTAAATCAAACTTACCATCTACATTAACAATATTAACCATCGGAATTAAAGAGTCGTAAGCTCTATAATTAGCATAGGTTAAATCTTGAGTACCTCCGATTATAATAGGTATAATTTGCTTTTGAATTAAAATAGAAATCGTTGTCTTTAACGCAAAATAGGTATCTTCAACGGTTTCTCCTTTATTTATATCACCTAAATCTGCAATAACTGTATTCCAGCTTCCTGGAAATAATGAATAAAATGCTTTTCTAATGTCGTTTAACTGAAATTCTTCTCCTATATAATTATGGTCATTCCTATTTTCAAGAACTCCAATTAGTACAACATTAACATCTTCAAGATCTGGAATTCCTTTTTGTTTTGAATGAATTCGCAATTTCCTTCCTAGTGCTTGTTGTGATAAAAGCTCGTTATGAGCTAAAACCAAATCTGATACGGGAGACAGAAAATTAAAGTTCATAAATTATTTCTTTTTAGCCGACGCTTTTTTCTTTACCACCCTTTTCTTAGCAGTCTTTTTCTTGGGTGCTTTTTGCTCGATGAGTGCTAACGCTTTTTCTAATGTCATTTTAGATACGTCAACCGATTTATCTAATTCAATCTTCGTTTTTCCTTTAATGATATGATGTCTTCCCCAACGTGCCTTTTCAACACGTACACCTTCTTCTTCCCAGTTATGAACTACCTTATCAATCTCTTTTTGAATTTTCGCCTCAATAAGTTCAACAATATCATCTTCTGATAAATTATCCCAATCATATTTATTATTCACATTAATAAACATGTTGTTCCATTTTATAAAAGGCCCGAAACGGCCTTTTCCTTTTTGAACAGGCTTATCCTTGTATATATAAATAGGAGCATCGGCTTCTTCTTTTTCCTTTATTAAAACAATGGCATCATCAAGCTCTACACTTAATGGGTCAACACCCTTTGGAAGCGATACAAACTTTTTACCAAATTTCACATACGGACCAAAACGTCCATTGTTAACCTCTACTTCTTCTCCTTTATACTCACCTAAATTTTTAGGAAGCTGGAATAAATCCATAGCGTCTTCATAAGTTATAGTGTTTAACTGCTGATCTGGAGATAAACTCGCAAATTGTGGCTTTTCTTCGTCATCAACGGTACCTATTTGAACCATTGGTCCAAACTTCCCTAAACGAACACTTACTTGCTTTCCTGTTTTTGGATCTTTACCAAGAATACGTTCTCCTGATTCTCTTTCGGCATTTTCTTGAACATCTTCAACTTGCGGATGAAACTCTTTATAGAAGTTTTTCATCATTTTTGTCCAATCTTCTTTTCCTTCGGCAATATCATCAAAATCTTCTTCAACTTTGGCGGTAAAATTATAATCTAAAATATGTTCAAAGTGATTCACTAAAAAGTCCGTTACAATCATACCAATATCTGTTGGCACGAGTTTACCTTTATCGGAACCTACTTTTTCACTTAGCACCTTTTCTTTTACATTACCTTTCTTTAAGGTAAGTTGTGCATATTCTCTTTTTACACCATCAACTGCTCCTTTTTCAACATAATTTCTGTTTTGAATTGTTGAAATAGTTGGCGCATACGTTGATGGACGACCAATACCTAACTCCTCTAACTTTTTAACCAAGGACGCTTCTGTATATCTTGCTGGTGGGCGGGTATAACGCTCAGTAGCTGTAATATAATTGTTCAGCAAATTTTCATTAGTTTTCATTGCCGGCAACATACCTTCTTGCTCAACATCTTCATCATCAGTTCCTTCTAAATAGACTTTTAAAAATCCATCAAAAGTAATGACTTCCCCATTTGCTGTAAACAATTCTTTATGTGTCGATGCACTAATTTTTACATTGGTACGCTCTAATTCTGCTTCGCTCATTTGCGACGCTATGGAACGTTTCCAAATTAAATCATATAAACGCGATTGATCTCTATCGATATCAACAGAATGTAAAGAAAAATCTGTTGGACGAATCGCCTCATGCGCTTCTTGTGCTCCTTTTGCTTTACCCGTATAATTTCTTGGCTTGCTATATTTTGAACCAAATGCACTTTCAATTTCCTTTTGGGCTCCTTTTCTTGCTTCATCAGATAGATTCACACTATCGGTTCTCATATAAGTAATTAAACCCGCTTCATAAAGGCGCTGGGCCATCGTCATGGTTTTACTTACCGAAAAAAACAATTTTCTAGAAGCCTCTTGTTGCAAGGTTGATGTTGTAAAGGGTGCTGCGGGTGACTTTTTCGCTGGTTTCTTTTCTAAATCTGCGACTTTAAAAGTTGCCGATGCATTTTTTTCTAAAAATTTTTGAGCGTCTTCTTTAGTTGAAAAGTTCTTTGGAAGTTTCGCCTTAAAAAGTTGTCCGTTTTCATTTGAAAACTCCGCATCAATCCTGTACGACGCTTCAGGCGTAAATCCTTGAATTTCTCTTTCTTTTTCAACAATTAATCTGACAGAAACAGATTGAACACGTCCTGCAGACAATCCGCCTTTTACTTTTCTCCACAATACTGGAGACAACTCATAACCTACAATTCTATCTAAAACTCTTCGTGCTTGTTGAGCGTCCACTAGATGATAATCAATATCTCTTGGATTTTCAATAGCCTTTTGAATAGCTGATTTAGTAATTTCATGAAAAACGATACGCTTGGTTTTTGATTTATCCAATTTTAAGTTTTCCGCCAAATGCCAAGCAATAGCCTCTCCCTCTCTATCCTCATCACTTGCTAACCAAACCATATCGGAATTTTTAGCTAGCTCTCTGAGTTTTTTAACCACTGCTTTTTTGTCTCTTGAAACTTCATACTTGGGTTTAAAATCACCATCAACATCAACACCTAATTCCTTAGAAGGAAGATCGGATATATGTCCAAAACTTGATTCTACCTTAAAATCCTTTCCTAAAAATTTTTCAATAGTTTTTGCCTTTGCTGGTGACTCTACAATTACTAAATTCTTCGCCATACGTCTATTTTTGAAGGTACAAATGTATATGAAAAAAAGTTTATCTGCCTAATTTTACTGATTATCTGTTTTCTATATACAGAAAAAAGCCCGCCTTTTTGTTATGAAAAGCAAGCTTTTATATATTTAAATTCGATAATTACTCAACTGTATTTCCTATTTCATCAATTACATGTTCTTCATCAAATCCTATAACATCTTTATATATTAAATAGGTAGGGTGATACACAAATGCCACGGTAAATAAAATACCTATTCCACACATTAACAAGCCAACAATTTCTGCGAGCAAACCAGAAACAAATAGCAGACCAAAAGTTAATAACCATTTTTTATTTCCAAGTTTAAAACTTGCTTTTACAATTTCACCTGTAGTTAGCTCTGGATTAAATGAAAATATTACATTTAAAAAAGACAACGGTACCATGACATAAAATATAGGAAAGTAGCATAACATCAATGCTAGAATACTAATTCCAAATGATGCTAACATGATTATAAAGGTTTTAGAAAAATATTTGGCCTTAAAAAAATAAAAAATATCTGATGTTTTCGTTGGTTCATTATAGTCTAGTTTTTTTATCACTCTAAAAAAACCTGCTTCTAATGCAAACGAAATAGCACTTAGTGCAAATATCGCAATTATTACAAAAATGATATATAGAATGGACATTCCTGTAAAAAATTGAGAAATTGCGCTAGAGGCTGAATATCCATCTTCCGATTGCGCGATCATCATTCCTATAAAAGGCAGATAAAGAGCAAGAATTAAAGGCAACATAACAAGTATGGAAATTAATACGAATAAAAATCCTTGAAGCCATGTTTTTTTAAATAGTTCAAAAGAATTACTAAAAATAGTTCCGAAATCTAAATCTTTCGAATTACTTATTTTATTTAAGAGTGTATTGATATCTTTCATTAGTATCTATTTAAATATTAGTTATGATCTATCAGATGTTATTTACAATTACATATATTGTTTTGAAATTAAGAACTACAAGATTCTTTTTGTTATTTAAAATTATTCCATCCCTATTTGGTCTATCTCGCTAACATTATCAAAACCTACTACCTCTTTATAAATTAAAAAAGCCGGTAGATATACAATCGATATAGTTACAAAAACTCCAATAAAACAAGCTATAATACCTAGCATTCCTAGTATTCCTGCTATAAACATAGTCCCAAAACTTATAAGCCATTTTTTATTTCCTAAGGCAAAACTAACTTTTACAATATCCATTTCACTTAACTGCGGGTTATCAGCTAAAACTACAGCAAAGTAAGATAGCGGTACAAACGCGTATATATAAGGAATAAAAAACAAAAGTTGAGCAACTGTGGCTATTGCTGTGTAAATAATAGCCAACATCAACACCTTAGTAAAATACCCATTTTTAAAAAAATAAAAATAATCATCCTCTTCATTTTTTTCTGTAACCATTTGATAGCATATTCTATAAAAGGCTCCTACAAAAGCAAGAGTTAACGCGCTAACTATAATGGTTTGCGGGATACTATAAATAGCATTTAATGAATAAAAACTAGTAAAAGTCTCCCAGGTAATACCATCAGTAAAAATACTCGCATCTGTTTTAGGAACAAGACCAATTACTGTAAACAATACACTAATACAAACTGCAGAAATAGCAATAAGCAAAACAACTAAAAGTCCTTTTGTCCATACTTGTTTAAACATCTCAATAGTTTCAGTAATAATGGTACCAAAATCCAAACTTTTGGCGTTGTTTATTTTACTTTGTAACTCTTCTGTGCTATTCATTATTTTATCTCATTTGAATAATGTCAAAGTAAGCGCTTTCTTAAATATTTAACAAAATTTTATCTTATTTTAAAATATGACACTTTGTCATAAAATATAAAATTATTGTACCTTTGCACACTTATTGATTTTTAGGTATCCCAATAAAACTATGGAAAAGATAATAGACGAAAACAAACAAGGCGAATTTCTCACCTTAGATGCAAAGGAAGGTAATACAAAAAAACTTTTTATTGAAAGTTATGGGTGTGCCATGAATTTTAGTGACAGTGAGATTGTCGCTTCTATTTTAGCTAACGAAGGTTATAACACCACACAACATTTAGAAGATGCCGATTTAGTTTTGGTAAACACCTGTTCAATCAGAGACAAAGCAGAACAAACGGTAAGAAAGCGTTTAGAAAAATATAATGCCGTAAAAAAAATAAACCCAAAAATGAAAGTGGGTGTTTTGGGTTGTATGGCCGAACGTTTAAAAAGCAAATTTCTTGAAGAAGAGAAAATTGTCGATTTAGTTGTTGGCCCTGATGCCTACAAAGATTTACCAAACCTTTTAAATGATGTTGACGAAGGTAGAGATGCCATTAATGTTATTTTATCTAAAGAAGAAACCTACGGAGACATTTCTCCGGTTAGATTACTTTCAAATGGCGTAACAGCTTTTGTGTCTATTACCAGAGGTTGCGATAATATGTGTACGTTTTGCGTGGTACCTTTTACTAGAGGACGCGAGCGCAGTAGAGACCCACAGAGTATTTTAGAAGAAGTAAATGACTTATGGAGTAAAGGATTTAAAGAAATTACCCTGCTTGGTCAAAATGTAGATAGCTACCTTTGGTATGGTGGCGGATTAAAAAAAGATTTTGATAAAGCTTCAGATATTCAAAAAGCAACGGCTGTAAGTTTTGCTAATTTACTAGAACTATGCGCCAAAGCACAACCAAAAATGCGGATTCGTTTTTCAACCTCCAATCCACAAGACATGACTATGGATGTGGTTAAAACCATGGCAAAATATCAAAACATTTGTAATTACATTCATTTACCTGTTCAAAGTGGTAGTAATCGTATTTTAAAAGAAATGAACAGACAACATACACGTGAGGAATATTTTGAATTGATTGATAACATTAAACAAATAATTCCGGATTGTGCCATAAGTCAAGATATGATTGTTGGCTTCCCTACGGAAACCGAAGAAGACCATCAAGATACCTTAAGTTTAATGAACCATGTAAAATATGATTTTGGGTATATGTTCGCGTATTCGGAACGCCCTGGAACTATGGCTGAACGTAAAATGGAAGATGATGTTCCTCATGAAACCAAAAAACGACGATTGGCTGAAATTGTTGCCCTGCAACAAGAACATAGTCACTATAGAACCAAACAATTTCTGGGTCAGGTGGTAGAAGTTTTAATTGAAAAGCCATCAAAAAAATCAGATGCGCATTGGTCTGGTAGAAACCAACAAAGTACCGTAACTGTTTTTCCTAAAGAAAATTATAAGGTTGGCGACTTTGTCAATGTAAAAGTAACGGATTGTACAAGTGCTACACTAATTGGTGAAGCCATTGGATATTCTGAAAACAATTAAAAAAAGACACAAAACCAAGATTAAAACTATTGGTTTATGTAAACAATATAATAATTTAATACGGTCTTGACTTAGTTGTCTTGGCTCTTGAATCTAAAAAAAATATGGAATCTGTTCAAGCTATAAAACAACGTTTTGGCATTATTGGCAACAGTGAAACTCTAAACCGTGCCATAGAAAAAGCTATTCAGGTCGCTCCCACAGATATTTCGGTATTAGTAACTGGAGAAAGTGGTGTTGGTAAAGAAAGTATCCCAAAAATAATCCACCAATTATCACATCGTAAACACAACAAATATATTGCTGTAAACTGTGGAGCTATTCCAGAAGGAACCATTGACAGTGAACTATTTGGACATGAAAAAGGATCTTTTACAGGTGCAACACAAACCCGTGAAGGCTATTTTGAAGTAGCCGATGGCGGTACTATTTTTCTTGATGAAGTTGGCGAGTTACCACTAACAACCCAAGTACGTTTATTACGTGTTTTAGAAAATGGTGAATTTATAAAAGTAGGATCCAGTAAAGTCCAAAAAACAGACGTTCGTATTGTGGCAGCTACAAATGCTAACATGTTTGAAGCCATTAAAAAAGAACAGTTTCGTGAAGATTTATACTACCGTTTAAGTACAGTAGATATTCACTTACCGCCCTTAAGAGAACGTCAGGAAGATATTCATTTATTATTTAGAAAGTTTGCCAGCGATTTTGCTTTAAAATACAAAATGCCAACTATTAAATTAACCGATGATGCTATTCAAATCCTTTTAAAACACCGATGGAGTGGAAATGTGCGTCAGTTACGAAATATTGCCGAACAAATTTCTGTTCTAGAACAAAACAGAACAATTTCTGCTGAAACACTTACAGGTTATTTACCTACATCGGGCAGCAATTTACCCGCCGTTATAAAACACACCAAATCCGACAGTGACTTTAGTAGTGAACGAGAAATACTTTACAAAGTTTTGTTTGATATGAAAAGCGATCTAAACGACTTAAAAAAGCTCACTATGGAGCTTATGAAAAAAGGAAACACGAAAGATGTTGAAGAAGAACACCCAGGCTTAATTCAGAAAATTTATGGTTCGAATGATGAAACAGAAGATTACGAAGAAGCCATAGAAGATTCTAAAGTATTATCCATTCCAGAACACGGCAAAGCCACTAAAGAGATTGTAAATACGCAAGACAAGTACCATTTTGCAGAAGAGATTCAAGAAGAAGAAACACTATCTTTGCATGATAAAGAGTTAGAATTAATCAAAAAATCACTTGAACGTCACAACGGAAAACGTAAATTAGCAGCTGAAGAACTTGGCATTAGTGAACGCACATTATACCGTAAGATTAAACAATATGATTTGTAAATTTAAGTTTAATTAAAAGATTCCATTTTATAACACATGAAAGTAACTCATTATATTGTTCTTTTTTTAACATCTATACTCGTTGTAAGTTGTGGTGCTTACTCATTTACTGGAGCATCAATAGGTGCTGACACCAAAACATTTCAAGTTAATTATTTTCAAAATAATGCCTTATTGGTAGAACCTGGGCTAGATTTACAATTTACGAATGCTTTAATTGACCAAATACAAAATCAAACCAATTTAAGTTTGGTGAAATCTAATGGCGATTTACTATATGAAGGTGAAATTACACAATATAGAATTTCGCCAACAACAGCAACCTCGCAAAATACAGCTGCTCAAAACCGATTAACAATAGGTGTTAAAGTACATTTTTATGATAAACATGATGAAGAAGCAGAATTTGATCAATCCTTTACATTCTTTTATGATTATGATGGGAGTGCACAACTTGTTGGGGGAGTAAAGGACACAGCAATTTCAGAAATTTTTGATCGTATTACTCAAGACATCTTTAATGCATCACTTGCTAAGTGGTAAATTATTAAAGAAACCTAAAAATAATTTGGCTAAGCCAATGAATAATAAAGATTTTACATACATACTTCAACATCCAGAAACTATTATGGATAACCAAACACTTGAAGTGAAATCTATTATTGATCAATTTCCGTATTTTCAATCGGCCAGAGCCTTATACCTTAAAGGCTTAAAAAACCAAGAAAGCTATACGTACAATCAAGAACTTAAAACAACGGCAGCCTATACTGCAGACAGAAGTATTTTATTTGATTTTATAACCTCTGACGTTTTTGTTCAGAATGAAATTTCTAAATTCATAAAGACAAATAGCGGTCATCTAAATGATATAGATGTTACTATTGAAGACATATCAATCAACAAGAAAATAATGATTGATGAAATGTCTCAACAAGACATTAAAAACCGCTTAGAAGCTTTAGATCCGTCACTTTTTCAACCTAAATTTGAGCGTCCTAAAATCAGTAATTTCGCTTTAGATGAATCAGAACGTATAGAAAATGTAACTTCAGAAACTAAAACTCAAGAAGCTTCAGCCGAAGATATTTTAAATTTAGGCAAACCTTTAGAATTTAATAAAAGAGAAAAACATTCGTTTAATGAATGGCTAAAACTATCAGGATTTAAAGCAATTAAAAGAGATGAAAAGCCTTTAAAAATACCTGTTGAAACAGAAGACCCCTCTCAGATAGAACGCGACAAAAAATTTCAATTAATTGATGAGTTTATTTCTAAAAACCCAAAGATTAACCCTACAAAATCCTTAACACAAAAAGGCAATCTTGCCAAAGCGCAGCTTATACAGACAGAGGAATTAATGACCGAGACATTAGCGCGTATTTATGTGGAGCAAAAAAACTATAAAAAGGCAATTCAATCTTATAAAATTTTAAGTTTGAAATATCCAGAAAAAAGTAGTTTCTTTGCAGTCCAAATTGAAGCAGTAGAAAAATTACAAGAACAAAACAATAAAGAATAATGAGTACGTTCACAATATTTTTAGTATTAATTGTAGTAGTAGCATTTTTATTAATCGTAGTCATCATGGTACAAAACCCTAAAGGAGGCGGATTGTCATCATCATTTGGTGGTGGTGGAACTCAACAAATTGGTGGTGTTAAAAAAACAACCGACTTTTTAGATAAAAGTACATGGACTTTGGCTGGATTATTATTAGCATTAATTTTATTATCAAATGTGGCTATTAATAGAGAAACTGTAAATTTAGATTCTAAAGCACTAGATCAAGATCAAACAGCTATTCCTGCCCCGCAAGCACCAGCACAAACAACTAACAATGCTGCAACAGTTAAAGATTCAGTAAAGTAATTTACAATCATTAAACAATTTTAAATGCCAACTTTTTAAGTTGGCATTTTTTGTTACTGCAAGTTTGTCAGTAATCTAGTATTGGCACAATTTTAGAAAGGTGTAACCTTCGTTAAACAAAATTTAATTTAATAAAATCACATAACAAATGAGCTTAAACATTAAACCATTAGCAGACCGCGTTCTTATTGAACCTGCTGAAGCTGAAACAAAGACAGCATCGGGAATTATCATTCCAGACAACGCTAAAGAAAAACCACAAAGAGGAACTGTTATTGCTGCTGGTAAAGGCACCAAAGATGAGCCTATTACTGTGAAAGTTGGTGATACTGTTTTATATGGTAAATATGCGGGTACAGAACTTAAATTAGAAGGTAAAGATTATTTAATTATGCGCGAAAGCGATATTTTGGCAATTGTGTAAATACCAATACAACTAAAATTAATGTTAAACATAGCCAATGGCGAACAGCTAAGGGCGAAAAGCAAAATTTAAAAAAATGGCAAAAGATATAAAATTTGATATTGAAGCACGTGATGGTTTAAAACGTGGTGTAGATGCATTAGCCAATGCAGTAAAAGTAACCTTAGGACCAAAAGGAAGAAACGTTATTATTAGTAAATCATTTGGAGCTCCGCAAGTAACTAAAGATGGTGTAACTGTAGCTAAAGAAATTGAACTACAAGATCCTCATGAAAATATGGGCGCTCAAATGGTAAAAGAAGTGGCGTCAAAAACCAATGATCTTGCAGGTGATGGTACAACAACCGCAACCGTTTTAGCGCAAGCTATTGTAAAAGAAGGTTTAAAAAACGTTGCTGCTGGTGCTAATCCAATGGATTTAAAACGTGGTATAGACAAAGCGGTTGAAGCTATTGTTAAAGATCTTGAAAAACAAGCTAAAAAAGTAGGTAACTCGTCTGAAATGATCAAACAAGTTGCTGCTATTTCGGCTAATAATGATGATACCATTGGTGATTTAATAGCTAAAGCCTTTGATAAAGTTGGTAAAGAAGGTGTTATTACTGTTGAAGAAGCTAAAGGAATGGACACCTATGTAGATGTTGTTGAAGGCATGCAGTTTGACAGAGGTTATTTATCTCCTTACTTTGTGACTGATTCAGATAAAATGATTGCAGATTTAGAAAATCCGTACATTTTATTATTCGATAAAAAGATTTCAAACTTACAAGAAATCCTCCCAATATTAGAACCAGTTGCACAATCTGGAAGACCTTTATTAATCATTGCTGAAGATGTCGATGGACAAGCTTTAGCAACGTTGGTAGTTAACAAATTACGCGGTGGTTTAAAAATTGCTGCTGTAAAAGCTCCAGGTTTTGGTGACAGACGTAAAGCGATGCTAGAAGATATTGCTATCCTAACTGGTGGAACTGTAATTTCTGAAGAAAGAGGATTTACTTTAGAAAATGCCGATTTAAGCATGCTTGGTACTGCTGAAACAGTAACTGTAGATAAAGACAATACAACTATTGTTAATGGCGCTGGTAAAGCTGCTGATATTAAAGCGAGAGTTAATCAAATAAAAGCTCAGATAGAAACAACTACTAGTGACTACGATAAAGAAAAATTACAAGAGCGTTTAGCTAAATTAGCTGGCGGTGTTGCGGTTCTTTATGTTGGTGCAGCTAGTGAAGTAGAAATGAAAGAGAAAAAAGACCGTGTTGATGATGCCTTACATGCTACCAGAGCAGCTGTAGAAGAAGGTATTGTTGCTGGTGGTGGCGTTGCTTTAGTAAGAGCTAAATCTGTTTTAGAAAAAATTACCACTGAAAACCTTGATGAAGTAACTGGTATTCAAATTGTAGCTCGCGCTATTGAATCTCCATTACGTACCATTGTTGAAAATGCAGGTGGTGAAGGCAGTGTTGTTGTTTCAAAAGTGATGGAAGGAAAAGGATCGTTTGGTTATGATGCCAAAACTGAAACATATGTAGACATGCTAAAAGCTGGTATTATCGATCCTAAAAAAGTAACACGTATTGCCTTAGAAAATGCCGCTTCTGTAGCTGGTATGATTTTAACGACAGAGTGTGCTTTAATTGATATTAAAGAAGATGCTCCAGCTATGTCAGGTGGTATGGGTGGCGGTATGCCAGGAATGATGTAAGTCGAGAATCTCGATATACTAATATTAAAAAACGCTTCAAACCAAATTGAAGCGTTTTTTTTATTCTTTTATTTTAGACAGATGTTATTGTTGCATATTCCTCCTCATAAGATTTCCACTGTTTATCAATTTTTTTAAAAATCAAACTTCTATTTAATTCGTCTGGGGTTTTACAACCCGACGCTGCAAGTAGTTCTAAAAATTCCTCTAGTATATTCTCATGGTAATTTTTAACCCGTTTCCATTTTTCTGATATCACTAGTCCTTTAACAAGCCTCGGATTATTTGTAGCAACTCCAGTAGGGCATTCATTAGTATTACAACGCAAGGCTTGAATACAACCCAAGGCAAGCATCATACCTCTTGCAGAATTACATACGTCTGCGCCTATGCAAAGCGCTTTAAAAATATCAAAAGCTGTAAAAATTTTAGTCGCTGTTATCACTTTGATATCTTTCTTTAGGTCATATTTACATAATGTGTCTGTCACAAATAGTAAGGCATCTTCCCAAGGCATTCCTACGTAATTTGAAAAGTCAATTGGAGCAGCTCCAGTACCTCCTTCCGCACCATCAACCGTTATAAAATCAGGTTTTATGCCAGTTTCCAACATGCTTTCACAAATCTCAATAAACTCTTTTTTACTACCTATAGCTAGTTTGAAACCAACGGGTTTCCCATTGGACAATTCTCGCAATTGTTGTACAAAAACCAGCAACCCTTGGGCGTCATTAAAAGCAGAATGACCAGGAGGTGAAAGTACGTCTGTATGTGGTTTAACTCCTCTTATTTCGGCGATTTCATCGTTGTTTTTTGCTGCTGGTAACACACCGCCATGACCTGGTTTAGCACCTTGAGAAATTTTAACTTCTATCATTTTTACTTCTTCCCAGTTGGCTTTCTCCTTAAATTTTTCAGCATCAAAATTGCCATCCTCTGTTCTGCATCCAAAATATCCAGTTCCTATTTCCCATACCAAATCACCTCCTTTTCTATGGTACTCTGAAATACCTCCTTCGCCTGTATCATGAAAAAAATTACCCGCCTTCGCTCCCAAATTAAGTGCTTCTATGGCATTTTTGCTTAAAGCACCATAACTCATAGCAGAGATATTAAATAAACTAGCACTGTAAGGTTGTTTACATTCAGAGCCACCAATGATAACCCTTGTAGGCGTTTCTAATTTTTTAGCAGGATAGATACTGTGCTGCATCCATTTATAATTGTCATTATAAACATCAAGTTCAGTACCAAAAGGATGCGTTTTACTCTGCTGTTTTGCCCTCTGGTATATGTAACTTCTATGATTTCTATCTATAGGCTTACCATCGGTATCTGATTCAATAAAATATTGATGAATTTCAGGACCTATCAGTTCTAATAAATAACGCATATGACCTATCACTGGAAAGTTCCTTAAAATAGTATGCTTTTTTTGAAACATATCATAAAAGCCCAGGAATATAATTAAACCAGCTAATAGAATAAAGCCAGGTAGCGGCCATAAAACGACTACTATTATAAAGGCAGCAATAACTAATGAAATGATCGTGAATTTTATAGCTTCTCTCATAATTTTTTATGTTTTTAAATACTGCTTTAAAAAAGCTCTTTTAGATATTTTAAATCGGATTTGGCGGTTTCAATGATTTCAGCAGTTTTTCCATTCATCATTAACTTACCCATTGAATTTGTAAATCCAATCACTTGTTCGAGCTTAATTGTAGGCGGCATTGCTAAAGCTTCTGGATCTGTAAAAATGCTAATAACGGCAGGCCCTTCATGATTAAAACCATCGCGTAATGCTTGTTCGACATCTTTGGGTTCTTTAGCTTCCCAAGCAGCAATATTCATAGATTCTGCCAGTTTTACAAAATCTGGATTTACCATATCTGTTTGCCAATCCATATAGCCTTGAACCCTCATTTCTAACTTGACCATACCCAAGGTTCTATTATTAAAAATAATGATTTTAACAGGTATTTTATATTGGCTAATAGTCATCAAATCTCCTAGAAGCATAGAGATTCCACCATCTCCACAAAAGGCTATCACTTGTCTATCGGGGTGCGAAAGTCCAGCTCCAATAGCCATTGGCATAGCATTAGCCATAGAACCGTGATTAAAAGACCCTGTGAGATACCGATTTTTTCCTGCTTTTAAATAACGAGCAGCCCATACGGCACTCATACCTGTGTCTACGGTAAAAATAGCATCATCACTAGCAATTTTATCAATTAAATAAGCCACATATTCTGGGTGAATATTTGCGTCGCTTCCTTTTTCCTTAACATAACTATCATATTTTTCCACAAGTTCTTGATGCATGCTTCTCATGGTGTCAAGAAAATCTGTATTAGACTTTTTATCTACCATTGGCAACAATTCGGTAATAGTCGATTTAATATCGCCACAATAACCATAATCAACTTTAGCTCTACGTCCTAATCGTTCTGGCTTGGTATCAATTTGAACAATTTTACATTTTTCGGGCAAGAATTCACTATACGGAAAGTCTGTTCCCAACATAACTAAAACATCTGCCTTATGCATGGCCTCAAAGCCCGATTTATTACCTAATAACCCATTCAACCCAACAGCAAACGGATTGTTATCGCGTTCAAAAAATATTTTACCTCTAAAACTATATCCTAATGGTGATTGTAATTTTTCAGCCAATTGCATTACCTCATCGACGGCATAACGACATCCATGACCACAATACAACATTACTTTTTCATGAGAATTGATAAGATTGGCTAGCTCTTTCAGATGTGCTTCACTTGGTATAACTCTTGGTTCACTGTAAAAATTTTTACCTGCAGAATAGACCTCTTCAATATCTGCGCTCGCCACATCACCAGGCAAGCCCAAAACTGCCACTCCTTTTTGACTAATAGCGTGTTGAATAGCCGTTTGTAGCCCATTCATGGCTTGTTTGGGTGTATTGGCCATAAACACGTATTTAGAACAATCTTGAAATAAATACTCGGGTCGTGTTTCTTGAAAATTATCAAGTCCTAATTTTTCGGTAAAGATAGTAGACGCTATAGCGATGACCGGATTACCCGACCTATTGGCGTCATATAATCCATTAACAAGATGTACATGCCCGGGACCACTACTACCCATACAACAACCAATACCATTTAACTCAGCTTCCATGGAAGCCGCATAAGCTCCAGCCTCTTCATGCCTAACATGAACCCATTGAATTCGTCCATCCCTTCGCACCGCATCATTAACAGGATTTAAACTATCACCGGTAACGGCATAAATACGTTTTACTCCAGCTTCCACCAGCATTTCTACTACATAATCAGATACATTTCTTGACATAACTATTTTTTTAGATTTAAATATGAAACAAGCGACAAACACTTATTTGCATTAGTATTCCTTTTAACTTAATTAAAATATTTCATAAAGTCAATTTTCATAATAAGCTTATTTTTTAGATTCAGTTTTTTTGTAAATCCATTCTATTAAAAAACAAAAACCAATTATTGCCATAGATACAAGGACACCAATTCTATTTGATTGGTATTGTTGATTAATTAAAATCGTTACTGCAATTAGACACAATACAAATCCGGCTAAAGGGATTACTTTTTTACCGCCTGTATTCTTTGATAACCTGTAGCCTATGAGGTTTACAATACCAAAGATGATTAAAAACCCAATACTTCCTGCAGTTGATATACTTTCTAAATCTAGAACATTTACCAAGATTAATGTGGAAACTGCGGTTACCATTAATCCCACAGGATGATTCCAGAGTTTAGAAAGAAAATGATGTGGCAACTCATCATCTTCCGCAATTTCAAAATTAACCCGACTTCCTCCCAATAAGGAAGCATTAATAGCAGAAAATGTTGATATGAGAGCAGCAACAGTAATAATGGAAAAGCCTATTTTACCTAACATTGGTTTGGCGGCTTCGGCTAAAACATAATCTTGGGCCGTGGCAATTTTTTGAAACGGAAGTGATCCTACTGTTACAAAAGCGATTATTATATACAATATAATAACAAAAATAATTGAATAATAATAGGCTCGTGGAATATTCTTTTCTGGATGAATAATATCTGGTGCTGCATTCGCAATTAATTCGAAACCTTCATAAGCCACAAAAATGACCATCCCGCCAGCAAATAATTTTATAGGATTTTCCCATTGTGAAATTGCCAATTGCGTTAGATTAGGATTTCCGATTAAACCATAAGCTCCAATAAAAATAAAAGCAATAAGAATAACCAATTTAATGATGACCGCATAGGATTCTATTTTACCTACAATGGCTATACTATAATAGTTTATAACGGTTGCAAAAATAATAACAGCGCTCGCATAGATATGAAAATCAAAGGCTTTTTGATGAGTTAATTCCAATAAATTAGGTGCATAAGAACCAAATGCCGAAGCATATAATGACAGCATAATAATATAGCTAACCCATAAAAGATTACTGATTGCACCACTAAAAACAGATTTACCAAAACCTTGATTGATAAACTTCACTGTTCCCCCTCTATCTGAATACTTTTTCGAGAGTTTAACATAACTATAGGACGTTATTAAAGCCAAAATACCGGCGAATAAAAAGGCTATGGGGGTTCCTCCTTTTGCAAGCGATACCGCTAGTCCGAGAACCGCGAAAATACCGCCACCAACCATACCTCCTATTCCTATAGAAATAGCTTCCTTTAATCCTATTTTATTATCCATTAAGCAATTTTAATTATTGTACTGTTACAATATGGATTGCTTCAACAAAAACAAGTTCAATATTAGCTATCCATATTGATAGTTAACCTGAAGTCGTTCACTGTAAAGTAAACTCATCAAAAGCAATAAAAACGGGAAGTATGTAGCTTCGAGTTTTATTAATTTTTATTATTTACCCCCAGGTGGGCAATGTGCTTTTAAGTAATTGGTAAATAAGGTTCTTAAATGTTTTGTAGTGCCTTCCCCTTCATAAATGCCATGCGAACGGTTTGGATACGCCATAAACTGAAACTGTTTATTATACTTTACCAATTCATTAATTAGCATTTCGGCATTTTGATAATGCACATTATCATCGCCTGTTCCGTGAATATATAATAAGTTTCCTTCTAAACCTTTAGCATAGGTCATTGGAGAGCCTTTTACAAAGTCTTCTTTGTTTTCTTGTGGCAAGCCCATATACCGTTCTTGATAAATATTGTCGTAGGTTAATTGATTAGCTACAGCTGCTATGGCAATACCTGTTTTATAAATTTCTGGATGTTGAAACATTAAGTTTAACGTAGCAGAGCCACCTCCACTCCAGCCCCAAACAGCTACTCTATCAGGATCAACGAAATCCCATTTCAAAACCTCTTTAGCCGCCATGGCTTGATCGTGAATATTAATCTGCCCTATCTTCCTATAAATACTTTTACGCCACTCACGTCCTTTTGGTGCCGGAGTTCCACGATTGTCTAAAGAAATGTATATATACCCATCATCTGCCATGTTACCAATATAATTTCTATTATTACCAATACCATAAGTATCTGTAACCGTCGTGCTTGCTGGTTCGGTATATACATAAAATACGACCGGATATTTTTTTGTTGGATCAAAATTTGTTGGTTTTACCATCCAGCCATCCATATCAACACCATCAGCAGTGGTTATCTTTATAAATTCAACTTTAGGAGTTTCTTCTAATTGAGATAGGTTAGCCTCAATGCTTCTTTCTTCATCAAGCGGCTTCTGATCTTTAAATGAAATTAACTCAGAAGCAGGTCTTGTATAATGATTTGAAAACGAATGAATAGCATACATTCCTGTTGGCGACACATTATAATTATGAGTTCCTTTTAAAGATTTCGGACTCATTAATTCTAAAGACCCTTTGCCATTTAGCTTGGTTTTGTAAAGATAACTTTGAGTCGCGTTATCTGGAGAGGCCATAAAATAGACATAACCATCTTTAGCATCAACATACTCTAAATCAATAAAATCATAATCTCCTTTTGTAACTAGTTGTTCCTTTTTTCCTTGTAAAGAAACTTTGTACAAGTGCCTCCATCCGTCTTTTTCAGTAGCCCATAAAATACTTTTGCCCTCATTCAACCATATAAAGTTGTTTGTAAAATCGATCGTATATTTATTTCCTGCCTGATAAATATCTACCCAAGCATCATCAGACTCTTCGTAAACAAGGTTTGACTTACCCGTGTTAGCGTCAGACATAAAAAGTTTACTATCATTTTGTTTTCTGTTTAATTGTTGGATTAATAACTTTTCGGTTGAAGGAACAAATTCCATACGAACAATATAGTGCTGACGAGGATCTCCAGGAATATCTATCCAAGTGGTTTTGGCATCATCAACAGATACAACACCAACTTTACACAATGATGGTGTTTCGCCTACTTTAGGATATTCAATAGGAATAGGTCTTGAGTAAATAGAGTCTGTATTATTAATCATGTAAAACTTCTTAATATCACTAGCATCAATTTGCCAATAGGCTATAGATTGACTATCTGGACTCCAGCGAAACCCGTCACGACAGGCGAATTCTTCTTCATAAGCCCAATCAAACGTTCCGTTTATTAAAGTAGTTGTTCCATCAGTTGTCAATGCTTTAATTTTTGAAGTACTTAAATCTTCAACGTAAATATTATTTCCACTTACATAGGCAACAGACTTTCCGTCAGGAGAAAATTTAGCAAACATTAAAGACGATTCTGGTAATGTTTTACCAAGTTGCTGCAAAGATCCTGTTGCTTTATTTAAAACCCAATAATCGCCTTTGGTATTAATTCGCCATACGCGTTTAGTATTCGTAAATAACAACACCTTTTGCTCATCATCAGAAATATTAAAATAACTAACTTCAAGCGGTTTTTCACTACCTTCTGGTGTTAATTGTTCCTTTGATACTAAGACTTTAGAATCATTGGATGGTAGTGAGTAAAGAACAATATTATTGTTTACTATACGATAATACGAATTGCTATCGTTAGACCATTTGAATCCGCCTTGCGAAAAAACTTGAAGCGATATTAATACAAAAAAGAGAGCAGTGAAAACAGTGTTTAGCTTCCACTTTACTATGTAAGTTATTTTAGGTACTCGCATATAAATGAATTTTAAAATGAAAAATTACTCGAAATTACTATATTATTCACACTTAAGGACTGCTTTTAAGTAGTCTTTAACAGAAAAAACATCCTATTCAATATCGGCATTACGCAATCTTAAGGCATTGGCAATTACAGAAACCGAACTAAAACTCATAGCTAAAGCTGCAAGCATAGGTGATAAAAGAAGTCCGAAAAAAGGAAACAAAATACCCGCCGCAATAGGGACACCAATACTGTTGTATATAAGAGCAAAGAATAAATTTTGCTTAATATTCTTCATCACCTTACTACTTAAATTATGAGCTTTTACAATACCATGTAAATCTCCTTTAACCAAGGTTATTTTAGCACTTTCAATGGCAACATCGGTTCCTGTGCCCATAGCAATACCTACATTACTTTTTGCAAGCGCTGGTGCATCATTAATACCATCACCTGCCATAGCCACTGTTTTGCCTTCATTTTGAAGACGTTCCACTTCACTTAATTTATCTTGAGGCAACATATCTGCTTTAAAATCGGCTAGATTCATCTCTTCAGCTACTGCCTTCGCTGTATTCTTGTTATCTCCTGTAAGCATCACAACATCAATACCTCTTTTTTGTAAAGTTGCAATCGCTTTTTTACTAGTTTCTTTGATCTTATCTGAAATCACCACATAGCCGACTACCTGTTTATCAACCGATAAAAAAGATACTGTTTTACCTAACGATTGTTGTTTGGCAGCGTCTTTTTCAAGTTGGTCAGACATAGAAGCTTTGACTTCGTCCATCATTTTTTTATTACCTAAGGCTACTGCTTTGGAATCTACAATCCCAGTAACTCCTTTTCCTGTTACCGAATTAAAATCAGCTACTTTCAGAACTTTCAGCTTTTTTTCTTTTCCATAAGCGACCGTTGCTTCTGCCAACGGATGCTCACTATAGCCATTCACAGACATACTATATTGAAGCACCTTATCCTCATCAAAATCACTCGACTCCGAAACCACCATATCTACCGAAGGTTTTCCTTCTGTAATGGTTCCTGTTTTATCAATTATAAGAACATCTATTGTACTTAATGTTTCTAGGGCTTCGGCGTTTTTAATGAGTACTCCAGACTGTGCACCTTTACCAACACCTACCATAACCGACATAGGTGTTGCTAACCCTAAGGCACATGGACAGGCTATAATAAGCACAGCAATAGCGTTTACCAATGCATATACATATTTGGGTTCTGGTCCAAAAATCACCCAAAGGATGAAGGTTATTACTGAAATAGCAACAACAATGGGCACAAAATAGCCAGAGATTTTATCCGCCAATTTTTGAATAGGAGCTTGACTTCGGCTTGCCTTATTAACCATTTCAATAATTTGAGACAGCAAGGTATCAGATCCTATTCGTTCGGCCTTCATAATAAATGACTGTTTTCCATTAATGGTCCCCGAACTAACTTTATCATTTTGAAATTTATGGACTGGCATCGGCTCACCCGTAATCATAGATTCGTCAATAGAACTTTCTCCTTCTTGAATACTTCCATCAACAGGAATTTTGTCACCAGGTTTTACCCGTAACAAATCACCTATTTTAATCGCATCTATGGAGATAGTTTCTTCCTTTCCATCAACAACCCGAATCGCTTGATTGGGCGCCAGTTTCAATAATTCCTTAACTGCACTATTTGTTTTTGTGTGAGCTCGTGCTTCTAGAACTTGCCCCATTAACACCAAGGTTAAAATAACCGTCGCCGCTTCAAAATAGACGTGAACGGTGCCTAACTCTGTTTTAAACTGTGGTGGGAAAAAGTCTGGAAACAATAACCCAAAAACACTAAAGGTCCAAGCTACTCCAGCACCAATACCTATGAGCGTAAACATATTTAAATTCCACGTTATAATGGATTTATAGGCACGTTGAAAAAACATCCATGTGGTATAAAATACGACGGGTATTGACAAGGTAAACTGAACCCAATTCCAATATTTTAATGACATGATAGTATTTAATGGATTCTCTGGAATCATTTCTGACATCGCAATCAAGAAAATAGGCAATGTAAATACCACACTCCACCAAAATTTCTTCAGCAATTTTTTATAGTTTTTCTCTTCTGCTGAAACATCTGCTTTTAACGGCACCAAATCCATTCCGCAGATTGGACAAGCACCCGCTTCGTCTTTAACAACTTCTGGATGCATAGGACAGGTGTATTGTGTGCCCGATTGTTGTTTTAAACTCATTTCTTCTACTAAATCCATTCCGCAAACCGGACAATCGCCAGCTTTGTCATAGGTTTTTTCTCCTTCGCAATGCATAGGGCAATAGAACGTTCCTGTTCCAGTTCCCTTTGGTTTTTCGGGTTGCACATGTTGATGTTCATGTTGATGCTCTCCTGGCATAGAAATACTATAACGCCCATTACTATCGAACTCCAAAGCTTCTTTAAAAACATCTAAAGATATATGTGAACTCATCTCAATGGTTGCTTCAGCCTTTTGCAAATCTACTTGGGCTTCAACGACGCCTTCTACGCCATTAATTGTTTTTTCAACATGTCCTCGACAGCCATTACAGCTCATTCCTGAAATTTTATAGGTATGTTTCATTGTCTTTTAAAAGTTTCTTCTATTCTATTTTTTTCATGCCATAAGACCATCCAAAGGATAATTCCAGATGGAATAATCTAAAAACACGCCATTATGATTTAGTGGTTTTTATGTTTGTGCCTTTAGTGTTTTAATTTAGATTCTAAACTATTACAAAATTAAGCACATTATGTTATTTTCTTTCATGTACTTCTAACCATTATTTATAAAAATTTGTCACGTATTATTTATTAGATGACCTAGTTCAATTGATTCATAGACATCTCATGATCATACTGACAACAACCTGGTAACTCTTTATACGACTCGCTATTTGCCGATACTTTTTCGGTATCATATCCTGAGTCTGCAATAGCTTGATGGATAGCCATTTCATTGGTTTTTGTATCATCAAAAGAAACATCAATTTTTTTGGCATCTACATCCCAAACGGCTTTAGAAACACCTTCTACTCCGTTAGCGGCTTTTTCAATGGTGCTTTTACACATTTCGCAATTCCCTCTTACTCCAAAGCTTATATTTGCCATCGCTACATCTTTCGCTACTTCTGTTTTCGCAGCAGAATCATTGTCTTTTTTTGTCTCGTTTTTACAAGCCACTGCGGTTAAGGTTACTAATGCTATGGCTAAAATTCCTGCTTTCATTTTTAAATGTTTCATTGTTTTTAATTTATAATTTATTTATTACATTTTCAAGCATTGCTGTTATTTCAATAGCAATATCACCAAGCTCTTTATTTTCTACCGCCTGCATTGATGCCATTGGATTAACTGCTGCTACTTCTATAACACCTTCTTCAACTTCTTGTACAATAACATTACAAGGCAACATGGTCCCTATTTTGTCTTCTGCTAATAATGCTTTATGTGCGAAGGGAGGATTACAAGCACCAAGAATACGATACTTTTTAAAATTGACATCTAACTTTTTCTTTAAGGTTTGGGTTACATCTATTTCTGTAAGGATTCCAAAACCTTCATCTTTTAGTCTGTTTGTTACTGCATCAATAACCTCTTCAAAGGTTCCGTTTACTGTTTTATTAAAATAGTATTTCATTGTTTATTTATTTAAATTAATAATTATTTTTTTCTTTAATAATATATTGCTTTTACTTCTCCACAGGTAAGCATAGCTTTTCCAAAGTAGGGATTTTTTATCTCTTTATCATAACTTAACCAATAGCCTCCTTCGTTATTGTGTGCCATCGGACAAAACTCTAAATAAAGGGGTTGTTTCTTTTCAGTTTCAACACCTAATGTTGTGATGGCTTCTGATAACTTTTTTCCTAAAACCAAGAAAGCGTCTCTTTGTACACCAATATCTTTTGAATTTTGAGTTTTATTTGCTGCTTCTTGTAAAGTTTTAAGAAATTTCATCCAAATGGTATGGGCATCACCGTGAAGCAAAGACATATCTGTATTTTCTAAATTGTAAGTAAGTTTTTTTGCTTCTTGCTGAGCCAAACTACTATTATCGTCCACTAAGGCATTTTTTAATTTGATATAAGCAGCTACAATATCACCTAACTGTTGTTTAAATTTCATATCAATTTTAGATTTATCTATCATTGTCATATTGCTAGTAAGCTCATTAGAACTCTCAGGGTTCATCATACTAGGTTTACCAGCTAACTGAGAAGCAGCATCAACAGTAAAAGAGCCTTTTACAACAATTTCATCACCATCTTTAAGACCATTCTCTATAATATAAGCATCTCCAAGTGATGGTCCTAACGTGACATTTCTTAATCTAAAGTTGACGTTGTTATTGCCATTGCTTTTTATATAAACAATAGAACGCTCCCCAGTCCACATAACAGCCGATTTTGGTACGACTATATCTTTAGAAGCTGTCTTACTAATATCGTTTTTAATAACTCCAGATACAAACATTTCTGGTTTCAATTTATCATCACTATTTTTAACCTCCACTCTGGCAGATGCTACTCGTGTTTGTGCATTAATTAAAGGATCTATAAATGAGATTACACCTTTAAAGGTTTTTCCTGGTAACGATTTTACTGTATAAATCACCTCATCACCAACATTTACCCAAGGCATATCACTTTCGTACACGTCAAACAGCACCCACAACTTAGATAAATCGGCTATTTCATATATTGGCATACCACGGTCTACATAGTCTCCTAATTCTACTTTTTTAGCCGTGATAATACCTGAAACATCAGCTGTAATAGGAAATTGTTGTATAGGTTTACCATTATTTATAATTTTATTGATTGTATTCTCACCAATCTTCCAATTATTAAGTTTTTGTTTAGCTGCTTCAAATAATTCTGGTTGCGTTGTCTTCATACTATACGCTTGCAATAATTCTTCTTGAGCTGTAACCAACTGTGGCGAATATACCATGGCCAATGTTTGACCGCGATATACTTTTTCTCCTGTAAAATTGATTTTTAAAGTCTCTATTCTACCAGGTATATGTGATGATTGCGTATATAAATTACGTTCATCAATTTGAATCTTTCCATTTAAACGCAATTCTTTATTAGCTTGTTTACTCCCAACAATCATGGTCTGAATATTGGCTAATTTTAGAGCATTTGCTGTCATTTGAACAGCATTTGTATTGGCTGCAGAGTCATTGGACTCCAAAGGAATTAATTCCATTCCACAAAGCGGGCATTTCCCGGGTTTGTCCATGCGGATTTGTGGATGCATTGAACAGGTCCAAATAGTTTTTATTACTTGCTCTGCCTTATGATCATGTTCTGATTTTGGAGTATCACTTCCTCCAAAAATTAAACTACCTAACAAGATTCCTACACAAAGGATTCCTATCACTTTTAAAATATTTTTAGTTTTTGTTGTCATCATCGTTGTCTTTAGAAAGTAAATACTCTACTGTTGATTGTGCAATAAATTGATTTTTATTTGCAGTAACCGTTTCTGTTTGCAGCATTAACAAGTCTTGATTCATTCTTAAAATTTCTTCAAAATTAGTTCCCGAGTTACTGTAAGCTGACACCAATAATTTAATAGCTTGTTGCGTGCTTTCTGTTTGTGTTGTATATAGTTCTTTTAATTTTTCAGCTTTTAAAAAATTATACGAAGCCATACTGTAACTAGATTCCAATTTGTTTTTAACAGCTTGTTTTTCATAATTTGCTAACTCAACCATAAAGTCAGCTTCCTTTTGTTTTGCACTATATTTTTTTCTAAAAATAGGCAGCGTTACCGAAAGCATTGGCATTATAGCATCTTGCCCATTCATTTCTAGCCCAGGCACATCGCGTTTTGAAATAATTGAATAGTCTAAACCAACACCAATCATAGGAGATCCTTCTTTTTTCGCCACGGTTTTTTGAGCTTCAAATGAGGCTATTTTTTTATCTAAACTCAATAGTTTAGGATTGGAAACAAATAAGCTATCAGACTTAAGAGACGCTATATTCTCATTAATTATTAAGGCTTCCGGCGTATTTACAAAGGCATCCAACTCACGATTCAATAAACTGTTAAAGGCAACCTCCAACGGATGATTTTGATCTTTTAGCAATTGAATGTTGGTGATACTTGCATTTCGTTTAATATCAATTCTTACCACATCAACCATGGCCCCTTTTCCATTTTTAAACTCACTCAATGCGAGCTCTCTATATCGATCTAATATCTGTAGATTTTTTTCTTCTAACTCAATCATTTTGTTAAGTTCGTATAATTCGGCATAGGCTTTCTTAACATCTAAGAACACCTTGTTTTTTGTATCGACATAATTTTGAAACGTTGCTTCTGCCATTAAATTAGCTGCATCTTTTTTGGCTGATAAGGTTCCAAACCAAGGAAACATCTGCATTAAACTAAATCGAGCTTCTTGCGCTCCTACCCTGGTTTCTATCATACGTCCAAAGGCGCTCATAGTCAACGTCGGATCTGGTAGCGAGCTTACTTGCGGTGATTTTTGCATAGCCGCTTCAAACTGAGAATAGGCAGCTTTGATCTTAGGGTTATTTTGAGCTGCCATCACCAAATACTCTTGCAGGGTTTGACCCGTTGCATGCATTGAACAGAGCAACAATAGCAATAAAACTACTTTTATATGTTTATATATTGTTTTCATTATTGATTTCGTTTAATTACAGATTCTCTCCAAAAGGCTTGTAAAACTGGCACTACAAACATGGTCATCAATTGAATAATCATTCCTCCAAATGTTGGTATAGCCATAGGTATCATAATACCTGCTCCTTTTCCTGTAGATGTTAGCACAGGAAGTAAAGCGATTATGGCAACTGCTGCAGTCATCATTGCTGGTCGTACCCGTTTTTTGCCAGCTACTAAAACGGCTTCTCTAACACCCTCTACAGTTTTAGGATGACGCTCTTCAAAAACTTGATGGATGTAGGTTCCCATAATAACGCCATCATCGGTAGCAATACCAAACAAGGCAATAAACCCAACCCAAACAGCAATACTTAAATTGATAGGATGGATTTGAAATAAATGCCTCATATTAACACCGGCTACCGCAAAATTTAAAAACCAATCTTGACTGTATAGCCAAAGCATAATAAATCCGCCAGCGAAGGCAACAAAAACTCCTGAAAAATGAATTGATGATGCAATGATGGTTTTAAACTGGAAATAGAGTAATAAGAAAATTACAATTAAACTTATTGGGATGACAATTGATAACTTTTTAACAGCCCTAATTTGATTTTCATAACTTCCTGAAAACTTATAACTAACGCCTTTGGGAACAACTAAATTGCCATTATCAATTTGATCTTGAATTAGTTTTTGAGCATCATTAACCACGTCTACTTCAGCAAAGTTTTCCTTTTTATCAAACAGCACATAGCCTACTAAAAACGTTTCTTCACTTTTTATCATTTGTGGTCCTCTAACAAACTCCACATCAATAAGATCTCCTAAAGGAACTTGCACGCCTGTTGGGGTAGGAACCAGAATGTTTTTTATTTTCTCCGGGTCATCTCGTAATTCTCGTGGATATCTAACTCTTACCGGATACCGCTCTCTGCCTTCTACTGTTGTGGTGACATTCATTCCTCCCACAGCGGTTTCAATAATTTGCTGCGTTTTTTCTACACTTAAACCATAACGAGCAATAGCAGACCGATTGATATTGAGTTGCAAATAGGGTTTTCCAACAATTCTATCTGCAAATACAGCTTCTTTTTTTATCGAAGGAACTTTCTTTAAAATGGATTCCAATTTAAAACCAAAATCCTGAATAGTTTCTAAATCTGGTCCATACACTTTAATACCCATAGGAGCACGCATCCCTGTTTGTAACATAACCAAACGCGTTTCAATAGGTTGTAATTTAGGCGCCGAAGTAACTCCTGGAAGGTTTGTAACCTTTACTATTTCTTTCCAAATATCGTCGGAACTCCTTATTTGAGAACGCCAGTTTCTAAAAAACTCACCACTGTCATCCGGCATTAAATCTTTTTCGGTGACACCTTGTATTAATGCATCATCATTAGATAATGATTTTCCATTATTCAGTATGAAATTATCATCGTTGTCAACTTTAAAACGCTTAGGGCTTCCATCTTGTGAAACAATATATTCCGATTTGTAATTGATAATATTTTCATACATGGAAATTGGAGCGGGGTCAATAGCACTTTCAACACGTCCCATTTTTCCAACTGAACTTTCAACCTCTGGAATATTAGCTACCAGCATATCCAATTTTTGGACTGTATTTTTACTTTCTTCCAATCCTACATGAGGCATTGACGTTGGCATGAGCAAAAAGCTACCTTCATTTAGTGTGGGCATAAACTCCGATCCAATACCTGGAAAGGTTTCAGAAATTGCTGACCACGCTTTGGTTTCTTTAATATTCCATCCAATTTTTTCAAATCCTTTACCAACAAATCCAAATGTACTATCAAAACCAATCCAAACAAACACTCCAAAAAACAAAGTAACCATTGGGATTAGCATGAATTTACCTTTATTATTTAAGCACCATTTTAGTACGGGTTCATAGAAATAAACAATAGCCAATAAAGTTCCCAATATGAGTCCCATTAAAACGATTATAAAAACATAGTTTACGATCAAGCTGTTTTGAGGTCCTAAAGGCAACCATTCTTCGGCCAAGAAAAAAGTAGCCACCAATAAAGTGATTCCTATATTAATATAATTAGAATATTTATTGAACTTCAAAGGCAATTTATGTTCAAATAAGGCATTCAAGCCTAATACACATAAAGCTAAAGGAAGGCACATATGCATAAAAACAGCCAATAGAAAACCTCCTATAATCAAAATGATTCCCCAAATTCTTCTGACTCTTTTTTTATCGTAATTAATACCAAAAACAAAATGAGCCAAAGCTGGCAATACGACAATACCCAATACAAAAGCACCTAGTAATGCAAACGTTTTGGTAAAGGCCAATGGTCTGAACAACTTCCCTTCAGCACCAACCATAGCAAATACAGGAATAAAACTCACAACGGTTGTTGCTAATGCTGTTGTTATTGCAGAAGCTACTTCTTTGGTTGCTCCATAAATTACCTGCATGAGTTCTTTACCTTTAGCATTTTTATTTTCTGGCATTTCTAAATGTCTAATAATATTTTCAACAAATACGATACCTATATCAACCATGACCCCAATAGCAATGGCGATACCAGACAAGGCAACCACATTGGCATCAACACCTGCGTAGCGCATAACAATAAAGGTCATTAACACACCAACAGGCAATAAACTTGAAATAATGATAGAAGCTCTTAAATTCATCATCAAGACAAGCACCACAATAATACTAATCAAAATCTCGTGAGATAAAGCAGTTTCTAAGGTGCCAATAGTTTCTTTAATAAGCTGAGTACGGTCGTAAAAAGGAACGATGGTCAGTTGGCTTATTGTTCCATCTGCCAATACTTTTTTGGGTAATCCCGAAGAGAATTCTTTGATTTTAGCTTTTACATTATTGATGACTTCTAGAGGGTTTGAACCATAACGAGCCACCACAACGCCACCAACAACCTCTGCGCCTCCTTTATCCAAGACACCTCTTCTGGCTGCTGGCCCTAAACTAACATTAGCAACATCCTTAATAAGTATAGGTTTATTATTGGTAACACTAACCACGGTATTTTCTAAATCTTGAATATTTTTAATATAGCCCAGTCCTCGAATAAAATATTCTGCCTTATTAATTTCAATGGTTTTAGCCCCAATATCCCGATTGGAGTTTTTAACTGCCATCATCACTTGATCAATACCAATATGATAGGCTTTTAAGGCATCTGGGTTTACATCTACCTGATATTCTTTAACATAACCACCTACCGACGCGACTTCAGAAACCCCTGAAACACTATTTAAAGCATACTTTACATAGTAATCTTGCACAGAGCGCAATTCGTCTAAATCCCAACCACCAGTGACGTTTCCATCAGGATCTCGTCCTTCAATCATGCACCAATACACTTGCCCCAGAGCTGTAGCATCCGGACCTAATGCTGGTTTTACATCGTCAGGCAATAAGTTATTTGGTAGTGAGTTCAACTTTTCTAACACACGTGATCTGGACCAATAAAAATCTACCTTTTCTTCAAAAATGATATAGATACTGGAAAACCCAAACATGGAGGTACTCCTGACAGACTTCACATTTGGAATTCCTAAAAGCGATGTTGTTAGCGGATAGGTAATCTGATCCTCAATATCTTGTGGAGACCGCCCGGGCCATTTTGTAAAGACAATTTGTTGATTTTCGCCTAAGTCCGGAATCGCATCAACGGGTACTGGATCCTTTGGCAAAAACCCTACATTCCAATTGAAAGGAGAGGTTGCAATACCCCAACCGACAAAGGCACACAGTACTAGCACTGTAACCAATTTATTTTCTAAAAAATATTTTATGATTTTGTTTAACATGTAATTTGATTAGTAACTATTAGACATTGGCATTATGAAAACACCGAATACAATAAATCATCCCTAAAAGTTTTAAGGATGTTACGTCTAAAGCTTAAAAATCAAATTAAATAGGTCTCGTCAAGTTTAAAAATGCTCTTGACTATGAGTGGTGGTGGATATTCTGAGAATGAGATTCTGTTTTCATCAAAGCTTTCAAAACTATTGATGTAAGCATAAACAAATGAAGCTACAAATTGTTGCTGATCAAGCGTTAAATTATCATTAGAAGTGTTTAACTCATCTTTCCCCTTAACCGTTACATGTTTATCGGTACAACACCCTTTTTTTTCAACGGAACAGCCTGATTTTGTTACAGGTTGTTGCATTTCCATACCACAACCTTTTGCCTTATGAAAGATTGCTGTTTCAACTAAAGTGTCACCACAATAATGCATATTTATAGTGAAAGACATGGTAGAAAATACCACGACTAACGCCATAAAAAAGGCCATTATTTTATGCAACACTTCTTTCATAAGTAACAAATGTATAAAAATTCTGTTAGCATAACGTGATAATTATCATGACATTAACATCTACTGCTTTAATTTATAGTAATAAAAAGCCGGTAGTAGCACTAATAAAATAATAGGTTGTATTAAAAATCGGCGCATGTTAAAAAACAAATAATACTGTTCTTGTTTTGGGTTTACAACGAAGTATAAATAAATTAAAATGAGAATAATAAATGAAACTCCATAAATAAGTACAGAAAACTTAATCATGCTTTTGTCCTTAAAAACAACGTACAAAATAGCTAAAGAAATAACTGTGTTTAAAACGTATCTCAACGTTGTAAAAGCCGTTAACTTAAAAATTTCACGTCTGGGATTATCAATGTATAAATAATCGTTTTGAAAAAAAGTTAAATACGGATCGTAAAACAATTCGTTCTCAAAAACACGGATTAAAACCAGTAACCCAAACAACACAAAAAGTACTATGTATTTAGTTTTATTATTCATTTTTTTTAATCATACTTGAAAATCGATTCACCCAAACTATCCATAGCAAAAACACTATTCCATAAATAATTCCTGGAAAAACTACTGTGTGTAAAATTTCACTTTTCTCTGGGTAATGATATATTCCAATAGACAACACGGCAATACGAACAAGATTAACAACGTAAATGATGACACTACCAGAAAGAATAAATAAAAACGTTGGTTTTGGCTTGCCTGAAAACGCTAAAATAAAAGATACAAACAATATGATAACGCTAATGGAATTACAACCTTCAACAATTCTTGCTAGATATACATCATTAATTATAAGTTTCATTGAGGGCTCGTCTGGATGCGGTACTACTTGCACATCATATCCCAATATATCAATTAAATCTGCACTCTGTACGGCAACCAAATTGGTTATATAATCTGGATAATATACAGAATCTTTAGAAGCATCTAAATAGAATTTATAAACCACAGATAAAGAAATATATACCA
>TARA_R110002033_G_scaffold20300_4_pt1 | contig 32854 bp, 28 predicted proteins | sample TARA_R110002033 | Tara Oceans TARA_R110002033 (sample SAMEA4397051) | marine metagenome | biome: Polar Biome; feature: [SRF] surface water layer (ENVO:00010504); material: water (ENVO:00002006), including particulate matter (ENVO:01000060) such as... | depth 5 m
TCCTCAAAAAATCACCTGAAGTTGTCGCATGACTCAGCTGTTAGTTAAGGAGTAATCGTAACTAAGCACCGATTTAGCTAACTTGTGTAAGCTTATTATCAGTATGCATTTAACTCGTTCATGTATTTCATCGGTGATGTTTTCATGACTTTTTTAAACATGGTAATAAACGCACTTACCGACTCATAGCCTAATAACTCGGACACCTGTTGCACACTTTGCTTATCTGACAGTGCTTGCAGTGACGTAATAATATGCAACTGTGTACGCCATTTGCCAAAAGTCATTCCGGTTTCTTTCTTAATCAACCGCGCTAATGTGCGCTCTGTTAAGGCAAATTGTTCAGCCCATTGCGGCAGTGTTTTTCTGTCGTGAGGCTGACTTATCAATTGCTGGCTCATCGCTTGAATAACCATGTTTTTAGACAGAACAAAATCTAAATGCTGGATCGGCATATCAATTAATTGGTCGTGTAATACCTGAGCTAATCGTGCCGTTTTACTGTTTGAGCGATAATGTTGATCGCGACTAGCAAGTTCACACATCAGCTCTTTCACTAATGGCGAAATCGCTAATGTACAAGTATTTTGTGGCATGCCGTCCATATTGCTATCGATAAATAAATGGCACAACTTGGCGTTATCTGATGCGCGGTTACTGTGGACTTTGTGCGCAGGGATCCAAATAGCGCTATGGGTTGGTACCATCCACATTTTTGCCGATACCTCGCAAGTCACATAACCATGCAATGCTAAGATTAACTGACCTTTTGGGTGAGTATGCAGCGGAATTTCGTGGCTGGCACAAGCATGCTCTATTTTGGCAATAATGGATTGCTTCATATACTCAAAATTTTTGATTTCATCCCAACCAATTGCATCAAACATAGTTTTGTCAGTTTTCAGTTATTTATTGTCACTATCTCTAAATTATATCGTTCGGCAAATCTTTATACTAGCAACCATTATTAAGTGAAATCTAAAGCAGCTAATGACGTTACAAACCGACAATACTAAACCGCAATCTCGATTTTCTGGTGCATTACTCGTAATAGGTATTTTGCTTATTGCGGCTAATTTACGTGCGCCTTTTACCGGCATTGCTCCTGTGCTGGACCAAATTATTAATCACTTTGAACTAAGCGGCTCACAAGCAGGGTTTATAACAACATTACCGCTTATCGCCTTTGCGATTGTGTCACCCATGGCGGCGACATTTGCCCGCAAACAAGGGTTAGAACACACACTGTTTGCAGCACTTATTTTGATATTGCTGGGTATCGGCACCCGATTTATCGACTCATCCACCATGCTTTTTATTGGTACGGCAATTATTGGCATCGGCATTGCGATTGCAAACGTGTTATTACCCAGCCTAATAAAACGTGATTTCGCTACCAAAGTAGCCTTAATGACCTCGGCTTACGTGCTAACAATGGGAGTGGCTTCTGGCGGGTTCTCGGCGTTGGTATTTCCGTTAAGCCAATTCAATGGTTTAGGTTGGCAATTAGCGCTAGGTTCGGCGGCTATGTTAACGGTCGCGGGGATAATTGTGTGGATGGCGCAATTAGGTAAACACACTAAGCCGGCTCGTATTGCACCATTATCTTCTTCGTCAAAAAGTGTGTGGCGTTATGCACTTGCATGGCAAATAACCTTATTACTGGGCTTAAACTCTTTTTTAACTTATATCATTATTACTTGGCTGCCCAACATATTGACTGACACGGGTCACTCGGCCACACAAGCGGGTGCTTATCATGGCGCATTTCAAATTGCGACAGCGCTGCCAGGTTTAGTGTTAATTCCATTATTGGCTAAATTAAAAGATCAAAGTGCATTGAGCTTTTTACTTGGAGTACTCAGCGCAATCAGTGCCTTAGGGCTACTCTATGTGCCACACTTTGCATTTGCATGGACAATAATGTTGGGGTTTTGCTCTGGGGCTTGTTTTATTTTAGGGCTATCGTTTATTAGTTTACGCACTGACGACCAGCACCAAGCCGCATCGCTTTCTGGTATGTCACAATGTGTGGGCTATTTACTAGCGGCAGTGGGCCCTATGTTGGCCGGAGCAATACACACAACAACAAGCAGTTGGACTGGACCACTGTGGCTATGCGTTATTGCAGCATTGTTATGTGCATTATGTGGTTTAGGCGGTGGCAGAAATACCACGTTACATAAGTCGGTTAACTAAACATACACGGCCTGATGACTGAGTTATGCATTTAATATCACCATCCTAATGAAGCAAACCTCATTTGAGAAAACGATATTGAGCAACATAAAATCAAGCCGTAAATATGGTAGGCCACTCAAAAATAAGTCATTGAGATAAACGGGTTGCGGTCACGACATAGTACCTATCACACCGGATGCTTACACCCAATAAACAGGATAGTGACGCTTAGGATCTGTGGAAAGATTATTCACTACCAACGCAACGATCAAGAGTAATACCGTACCTAAAAACACGGGCATTAAGGCATAGAGAAAACCGAGCTGATGAACGTTTTCCCCACCAATCACGGCAATCAACGCTGTAGCACCAGCGGGCGGATGTAGGGTTCTGGTCAAGTACATTAACGCAATAGATAGCGATACAGCCAAAGCGCAGGCTAGCACTATATAATCAGTAAAGACTTGATAAACCGCAACACCTATTAACGCTGATATTACGCTGCCACCAATTAAATTACGGGGCTGAGAAAACTCCGCTAACGGAGCACCGTAAACCAACACAGCTGACGCACCAAAAGACCCTATTACAAACATACTGCCCATAGGATTAGCGGCCGTATAAAACGCTAAACCAGCAACTAAGTAAATACCACAAAATGCGCCAATCCATGACCAAACAATTTTCTTTAGCGGTTGCCTAGGAGGACAAATGTCCTTTGATCGCATGCGAGTAAAATAGAATCTCATTATGTTAATCCGAGTAAATAGCCTAATACATTGTTGACGATGTCATTCGCGAGCAGCAAATTAGCGCTAAAGAAACACAATTGCAATTACACCCAACCAAAATCCTCTTGGAAATAAGGTAATGCTACTTTAGTGATCTCGTGATGATCTAATGATGTGAATATTAATGAGATAAAGACGGTTTTTTGGTTCTAGTGACTAAAAAACAAATGAGGGAACCTAACGTGACCAATGCTACACCCTGCCAAAATGATCCCGTAAGTGAAATAGACAAATAAACAGAAGCAAACATGGTCGAAAACACAGGGGTAAAATATGACAACGTGCCTAACAATATAATATTTCCACCAATAATGGCCTGGTTCCACAAAGCATAACCGGTGCCGATTACCATGCCAGCAAACAATAATGTAAACGTTGATGGTAAGGTGAAGTGTAAGCGGGGTTCATTACTCAAAAAATATTGTATCCACAACGTTACCGCAGTCGCGCTAAAAAACAGTGCAATCGCATTTTTTCCGTTACTGATTTTTTGAGTGACTACGCAATAAATTGCCCAAATAAATGCCGCAGAAAAGGCCATAGAATAGGTTATTGGGTTGCCCGAAATATTAGTTAACAACAGACTAAGTGAAATACCCTGATCGCCAGCAATACACCAAGCAACACCTGTAAATGCCAATAAAATACTTGGGTAAACCAAAATATTCACTTTGTTACGACTCATCATGACACTTAACAATATCGTCAGCGCAGGCCATAAGTAGTTAATAATCGACATTTCCATTGCTTGCAGTCGGCTATTGGCCATGCCTAAAGATAATGCCAGACAGATTTCATAAGTAATAAATAACCCACCGCCGATAAATAAATATCGCTTAGGGTAATCTTTTATTTTGGGTATTCCCATGACCGACATTAAAAATAGCGCACTGACGGTATACATCATTGCAGCGCCAGCAATGGGACTAAACAATTCGGATAAATCGCGGATTAATGCCGTGACGGTACTCCACAGCAAAATGGCCATAACGCCATAAAACGTATACTTTGTCGCTGAACCTAAACACTGACATAACCGCATATAAAATAACAATCACTTACCTGAATGATTAACCCATACTTTGACATAAAATATAACCATAGTCTGACAAATCGGAGTAGCTTCTAATGGTCTGTAACTACGGTTTGTAATTTTATTACAGTTAAGAGATGTCCTCTTACTAGCTCACTTTTGAACAATCTTTTTGAAATTTTAGGTGGCTTTAGAGAAATGGTGATATCACCTTTTTGATGCCATAACCTTATTTTTGGTGTCACCATTTTTAATAACCAATTTACTAGTTTCTCTAAGCCAAAGTTTTATCTTTGCCTTAGAGAAACTAAAAAACCAACATAATTTGGGGTAGAAAATAGCTAAGGTTGTCGTTGATAGAAAGGTGTTTATGACTAGTATAAGTAACTAAAAAACATTCAATATTAACAAATCAGATGATTACTTTGTCCGCTTACTTTTTAGCTCGAACCTTTAAAAGTAATTCATCTAGAGTACTATTGACGTCTAACTCATCACCAAGATCTAAAGTAGGTAAAATTGCTTTCATCAAACACAAAACATTCTCAGACCAAGAGTAATCTTTCACTGAAAGAGCTTTGTTTATGTTAGCAAAGTGATGTTCAGGTTTTTTTAGTAAATGTCTTTGTTGGCCCCAAAAAGCTAACCAGTTAACTTTTAATGACTCAAAAGCCAGCCTAGATATTAAATTCGATTGCTTTATATCAACACTCATTTGAATGGCGAATAGAGTACGGTAAAGAGCTCCAATAATTAGATCTATAGGAGTTCTAAATTGCTGGTATCGAAACCTCATCAATAATTTAACGTTATGAGATAATACATTATTTGTATATATATCATTACCTTCCAATAAACTAATTAATTCAGCCCTAATAACTACTTCTGGTTCTATTGAAATATACTCAACTAGTTTATCAACTTCATTCCACTTATTTTGTAGTGCACAACTGATAACAAAGCTAAGTATGTATTTCTCTACTATATAGCTAAGGTGTACAAAATTGGCTTTGGTTGCTTTTGGCAGTGTTTGATATGTGAAATTAATATCTATTGATTTATTTCTATCGCTTGCATTAGCTAGAACATTACTTAAATATGGCACGAAGCTTTTCAAAGCGTTAACTAATAATTCTCCATTTGGTTTTATAATTGCCGTATTAAGTCTTGAAGAGCTTAAAACATACTCTCCTTCTACAATTGGACCATTAACCAAACTTACTAAAAGCTTTGAAGATATACCTAAATCTAATGAGCAATAACTCTCTATCGAAGCTAACATGTACCAAGCCATTTCGATAGGTGTTAACCTTTGTTTGTCTATATCTATACTAGGGTCAGGGTTACTAACGATTCCTGGAAACATACTGACCTCTTCACCGTTAGCTATAAATTGCTTTTCTTTAGTTGCTTCTTGTTGAAGCCATAACAAAATGTGGCGAGATGTTGCGTGGCAGTGCGCGGCTTGTAACGAGCTTTTAGGATCTATTTCTTTAAGTTCAAACAGCACTTCAGCAAGATCTTGAATGCACTCTTTTCTATTGCCACTATGCCAACTAGCTAAAGCTGCATCAGCTTTCAAACCTACTTGCATAGGTTTATTTTCTAGAAACTCCCTTCCTCTGTTAGCAGAAGCGCCAAGTAGATAATACTTTCTTGCTAATGAGTAACTACTCTCATTTTCTGCACAAATAGCGGAATCCCGATAAAAATATATTTTATCGACATGATTAAGTGGGGCATTAGAGTCTATCAGTTGATTTGAAAGAGAAAGGCTTTTACCATATTCTTTTGCCCTAAATAGGACTTTTGCTTTTGCTCTTATTAAGCCAAAATTTGAATATCCATACTTCGCCAGACCTGAATCAATGACCTCTAGCGCTTTCTCTTTTTGCCCTCCTGATTCATCCCAAATAATAGCGGCGAATTGTACGCAAACTGACGCTAGTTCTTCATACCCCCACTTATTTGCAAAAAGCTCTAGTTCAGAGAATATAGTTGAATGCTTTTCGCAATCAATAGTTTCTCTTTTATACTCATGTAACCATGCCCCCCTCACAAAAGCATCTACCCCAAAATCAATTTTTTCTATAGTTTGGAACAGCTCTTTTCTGGTATCTGAGTCCAATGTATCAACAAATTCAAATAATGAAATTAGTGCTTCTATCGTTTCAATTTGATGAATTTGATTAACAATCAAAAAGCTTACAACTGATACACCATCAACTTCTGTCGGTATTTCTTTATGAGGTATTGAAGTAGGAAGTAATTCTGCTTTATTTTTAAATAGAGCATTAAGCTTCATGACTATTGAACCCCAGTTCGGTAAATTTCCAAATTTAGGCTGAGACAATAAAAGCTTTGTGTAGATCATTATGCGTACTAATACCGAGCTGTCAGTCTCTTGATTATCAGAGTTATCTGCTTCGATTTCAAAACGGTTAAACGTTTCTAAGTAACTCTCTTTTTTATCTTCAAAACACGTTAAAAGTATTAGTTGGGCCCCTCTCAACATAATATTTACATTCGAGTCATGTATATAAATTGAATTGTCTGTATTAAAAAAAGTAAACATCATTAAATGTGGGGCGATGATTTGAAGTTCACTAAGTTCAGTTGTAAGAATTGGATAACATAGAAGTGCAAGCGCTCTAGTATTTTCTCCTGCAAATGCAGCTATGAATGCAGTATTCATTGTAATTGGATCTATTACTTTTGTACTGAGGATTGAGTCCGCAATTTCACTTTGAACTTGTTTTTGTTGTTGTCTGGTTAGTGTTGCAACAGCAAAATTTGATAACAGAGGAGATAAAGAAAAGCGATCTATTTCATGCTGATCTATCCAAGACCCTATAAGTTGGTCAAAGCTAATTCCTGCGTCAGCTATTTTAGGGGGTAATAATGCTAAATCAAGAACCAGATGCCTGTTAAACCTACCTGTAATTAGAGATACTCGCTCGACAAGTTCCCTTGCACTAGCTGGTAGTTCACGAAGTAACCGTTCCCTTGTTTTCTTCTTAACTTTTTCTACCGTTTCATTTTTTTGTCGTAAAGAGTTTAAGGTTCGAAATTCTTCAATACTCCATTTGCTTCTTTTCATACTTTGAATCATTGCGATTACTAATTGAGGGTGTCCTCCACCTGATGAAATATATATATAGCGAGCCCAATAATCTTCTGACACGGCAAGAGCCGTTAAAATTTCTTTAATATCCTCTTCAGAAAAATCATCTACTTTTTGTTCAATATCCTGCGGAAGATTAGCAGAGAATATAAAGTCTTCATCAATCGATTTTGAAGATGTGAAAATCAGGAAGGTGTTAGCATTTTGACAGGAGCTTTGAAGGCTAATTAACTTCTCGTGGACTATCGAATCACATGCACAGTCGAGGTCATCTATTAGAATGCCACTTATTTCATGGCTATACTGATTAATTAAAGGGCTAGATAGTACTTGGCAAACTTCTTGTGAATTTAACCCTCTTAAATTGACTCCAAACCAACTTCCACCTACATGCTTTGCAGCCATTTTGGCCGAAACGGTTTTTCCAACACCAGCAGAGCCGTATAACCATGCTATGCCATATTTATTAAGGCAATTGGTAATTCCGTCAATTAAAGTATTTCTTGATGCGATTGCAGTAGGTAGCGGAACACCTTGGATTGCACTGAAATTAGATATACGTGATACAACTAAATCCGAATTCCCTAATAGAGAAGATGGTATAAATTGAGACATCAAATTTTTTGAAATCGAACGAGTCAATTCTTCCACATTTATTGGGGTAGCCGAAGCAATTAATTTATTTTTAGAGCTGGTGCTTTTTTCACTTACGTGATAATCATAATCTATTAGGTTTATTTCAGGGATTAGATACTCCTTAAATAAGGATATACAAGTACAATTAACACCAACGAAGTTATCTTCGCTTACAGACTTTACTATTGAAGTTAGAAAGGCTTCGCTTGAATCATTATCATGAATAAATACGCCACTCCCCGACAAACCCTGTAAGACCTCAGCCCCTGCTTCGCCTTGAAAATCAGTGTAGTCTTTCTCTGGTATCTCGATATGAATATCTTCGTCCGCAGTTCCGTTTTTAAAACAAGGCTTTACGGAGTAGATCTTGCCGCTTTTAACCTTACCTCTGCCTCTAAATATAAATTCCAATGCTGGCTTATCAGTATCACTAGTAAAAAATATTTCTGGAAAGTCATCGATATTTACACCAACTTCAATAGCAACGATGTCATGAGCCTTATATATTTCGAAATCGCCTAGTTCTTTAATAAACGTTAAATTCCCAAATTTTTCAGACTCATAAGTTAATGTAGAACTAAGGTCATCACTATATTGCTCACACATTTCCCCAAAAGGGACGTGAGCAGAAGTTAATACATAAAATGCATTTTTAACCCTAACGAGTACAGCACTTCCCAGATAGTGGGATTCATTAGAAATTTGAACAGTCGCGTGGGGCAGAAATGTTAGGTGATTCATGACAGTTCAATCTCATTTTGTTCAATGTAATTTATCTTGTATAAAAGACGCTCTTCGGAACTTAATAAAGGGCCGTTTCTTGTTTCAATAGATGAAATAGAGTGATTAAAGTAAAAATTAATTTCATCATTACCATTTCTATCAACCAAAGTTGCTAACTTGGCAATAGTTTCAACACTAGGGTGCTTACTCCTTGCTTTACCACCGTTTGTACTAATAATAAAGTTATTACAACTAATCATGTTTAGTAGCTTTTTTGAGATGCTCTTTGCACTGCCATGGTGCGACAACTTAATAAAGTCAAATGCTGCTTTTTGTTTAGAGTTAAAACCTTCCTTTAGTAGATAATCTGAAATAACTTCAGGATGTGAATCCGCTAGAAAAAGTACTTTTTTATCTCTAAAATTGAGAATGAAAGCAATAGAGCTAGCATTAGCAATATCATCAGATTTTTTAGGGAATGAATCTGGTTGTTTTGCCCACTCAAGAATAGGCTTAGCGACTGAATTTAGGGATATGCTTGTTCCCTTAGTATTCTGCTTTACTGTAGCTAGATGGTCATTATATTTCTCGTAATAACTATCTAGCTCGGTTTGAGTTGGAGAGATAATATCTAGCGATAGGTTTTTAGAGACCTCAATAGTTTGCCCTTGAATTAGCCCCTCAAATGGTAATTTTTTGTCTTGTAGCAAATTAACTAAATCTTTTGCTTGCCGTATAGATATTACGCCATTAGTTCTGGGAATCGGTATAGATTCAGGGGAGTTTACGTACACTTTATCTAAGGCAAATTTTTCAGGGTAGTCATTAATTAATGGAAAAGCGCCATTGATGTGATCCTCATCAGAGTGCGTTAGAATAATGAAGTTGGCTGAATCGATTTTCTTCTTTATGTGATGCAGGTAGGTTAATTTGAACCCGCAATCAACGAGAAACTTTATACCACTGACATGCTCTTCAATAAGAAAAGCATCCCCATATCTTGCTTCAAAACCAGTTATTATCAATCCCATCTTTACCTATTCAATCCCTAGTTAGCATTAAACTGCTCAGGTCGTTTTTTGAGCCTTAGATCATTTAAGTATTGGAATGTTGCTAATTATTGACATCGATGTTTCAGTGCAACTCACATTAATCATAGCTTAATTCAACATCATAATTAGAAATATTTTTACTTCTCATCCGCTTCAAGTGAAATCCATTAAATCCATTTTTTAGTATCAATAGTATCAAATATTTCCGCCCCATACCCAATAGATAAAACATCATCAGGTAAGAACTCGTCAAACTTCTCGATCTGCTTTTCTAATACTGATTCAGCTAGCATGGTTTCATTAGAAAATTGAGCTTGTGCAAAAGTTAGCAATATCGCTTTAACATTTTCGATAGATATCTTTTCGACCTCAATATCTCCAGCATAGGCGCCGGCTTCATAGCCTTCTGTAGTGGCCAACAGAATTTGGCCACGGCGTTAGAGACTAAAATCTATAATATTGCATATGCTAGCTTATGAACCAGACTAGGCAAGTCTGGTTCATTGTAACGATTTTTGGAACCCCTCATGGTCAGGTCTTGCTTTTTGGTATCCATTACTTTTTGTATCTCAAATTATCAGACAACAAAGGGCTGATAATTTGAGCCGTGACACACTTTGGGGCATAAATAATTTACTCTGTAGTGATACATTTCTGAACTTGAGTTCAAAATCTGTATTACGACAGCACATAAAGAACGACTAAAAATACACACCGACAGTTAGTTGAATTTTTCCATAACCCTACATTTGGGAAAGTTTGAACAGCCCCAAAATTTAGATCCTGCATTTTGGCCTTTTTTAGCTTCACGTAACACCATATATGATCCACATTTTATGCAAAGCTTGTTGGTAGTTTTTTGCTTAATGATCTCTTTAACATGAGCTTTATGAGCTTGATTTGTAGAAAATCCTCGCGCTAAGCGACCTGATTCAATATTTTTGATGACATCTAAAACTTGCTGTTGATTCAGTAGTTCAGCTGAATGTGAACGAATGTATGATAAGCAACCACTTGCATAAGTTACATTTTCCGGCATATCCGTTTTAAATTGACTATCACCGATAAATACAACAACTGAGAATAGTGCATCAATATTGATATTAAGCTGCGCTTCTAGTGTTTTTAGATGCTTATAATTTTGATGGATTGGATTCTGAAACTTAGATGAGTATTTAAATATTTTCTGTGTCCACAGCTTTTGGTTAGCAGAGCCAAAAATCCATCCTTTCATGTTTTTTGTTTCCACAATGAACACACCAAATTGAGACACAATGATATGATCAATTTGGGTTGTTCCATCTTTTGTTGGCAAGGTGATATTTTTAATCAGGTAATATTCGTTGCTAGGTAATTTCTTGAGTATCAAATTGACCTGAAACTCACCAAAAACACCTTTAAACCAAGGCGTTCTGATTATAAAAGTCAATATAATTACAGGAAAGATATACCAAACCTGAAAAGCAGCACTAATTAAAACCCCAATGAGATCCACCGAAATATCCTTACTGTATTTGCACCCATAGCCTGATAAATCAACAATGGACATTCATGAAGATATGCAATTTCCTTATGTAACACGAAATTGCTCATGGCCTATGTGTAATGGCACTTCACTTCACGACCCATTACCATTTTAATACGTTTGCTTAAGCTCAGATCGTTTAAGAAAATTGTAATAGATAATCATCTAATGTGATGACCAAATATTTAAGCAACGACAAAATCATTGGCAGAGCAGAGCACTATCAATAGTAAATTCACAACTATCAGCTTTAGCATCGATCCAATGGTTTACGTCCAATTTACCATTGCAACCAGCATCCTCAATAAGGGCGATATTTTCATCACAAAGTAGCAGAACTACATTACCACTTTGTATTTTAGCCATTATCGTAAAATCTTTAAAAGGAACAATTAACTGTGGATATCGCTCTGATATTTCAGACAATAATTGAGCACCATCTTCGACTTGCTCACCACTGAACTTAAGGTGTCCATCTACTGCTTGGGATAAATCCTTAAACTTTGATGCTAAATCATACATTGACTCATCATCATATTTATCAGTGCAAGAACAACTTAAGGATAAAAACATCAATGCAAAAAAAACGATAAATTTCATCAGTTAACTCCAAGCGGTAAGGGTTTTATTTTCTGAAAGGCCTGTATCTAAGTTCCAACTTAAAAACATATTATCGTCACCATCTTCAAAAACTGCTTTTGCCAAATAGCACCAATATTTTTGAACATTCTTTACCGCCAAATCAAAGATATCATCGTAATCCATACTCCCATTTGGAGTCTTCAAGTTTTGAATATAAGACATATCAAGATCATCAATTGATGGATAAAGAATTCCAACTGAAGCAGCTACATGACGAGCAAACGGAAAAAGTCTATGCCCTTCATCAACATTGTCCACGACTATTTGGAATCCTTTATGCCACGAATGAATTTCTGGAGGAGAAGAACTAAACTTATCTGGAAATACAGTTTTTAAAGCGTCATACCATAAACCATGAATGACACTATCCAACTGAGATGAATCATTTAAATCAATACAAGAACCAATATTCAATCTAACACGATCAGCCAAACCAATGTCACCAAGATTAAGACGCCCCCAAATATAGGTGTCCTGATTCATCTCACATATCCGATGCTCTTTCTGATTTTGCTCATAGGGCCCAACTCTTAATTGCACTACAGGATGAACTGTTATGTCACAAATAACATGAGCTACGTAACCAGAGAGCCATGCAAATGCCCTTTCCTGTTCCTTATTTGATAACTTCTTCGTTAGGTTAATAAGCTTTTTAATAAATAGATCTACACTTTCATAGTGCATTTTATCAGCCCATTCATTCTGCTCACTGTCGCCGATTTTCAAATAAGGATAATCAGGGCTTACACACCCTAATTCCATGAAACTTTTCTCTCTAGAAAGTATCAATTTTGCCTTTTGTGGCATATCCAATTTAGATAGGTCATTGTTTGATGATGCAAGATTTACTGCCGTAATATGGGCAAATGCTCCAGGCATAAGAACTCCTTTTCAAAATTTATTAAATTTACACAAATCTAAAATAGCCAAGCACTACAATTTACTATCAATCAACATTACGACCTATTAACTTTGAGATGATAGTTACAATACCTTGTTCTTTTAAACGAGCCTGATGAGATAAAGCATAATTACGGACAGTAAAAAATAAGCCTGCAATAAAGCACGATACTCCCACCCAATGGCATACATGAACTAAACGACCAAGTCTAACTTCTGTAATAACATGAAATTTACTACCGGCTTGTGAAGCTATATGGCTTTCAATATAACCACCTAACACCATCGCGATAATAAAATATGAAAAAATACCAGTTAACAAGGCTCCCCACCATGGAAGTCGCGATGCAATATGTACAACATCTGCAACGATAGCCACCAGAGTGCTATTATTTTTTCTTCGATATCTTCTACTCATAGTTCTAACGCCTTTTTAGTAGCTAAACCCGCCTAAATTAATATATGTCATTAGACGGTTTGGTGTTTATAGACTTGTTATCAATAATAAACTTTCACAAATTAAATACGCTTAACAGGAAATCGAACTATCAGTTTCACTCGTTAAAAAGTTGTCACTTTCATGACAACCTTTTTCTTGAGAAATTGACTATGAGTATTTCTTAACCGTTAGCCCAAACAATTTGTCCAGAACGAACAAAAAAGTGGCTTTTACAACCAACTTTTCTCCAAACCGATGGTTTAATGGTTGGTACTCTATCCAGAGACGTAATCGACCATGTAGGCTTATTCCCAGGAAGCAGATTTAAATGAATTTGGCTTTTGCAGCCACATGGGCACAACATAACAGCAATAGCATAAAAATCTGCTTCACCAATGATGTAGATGATTTTATCATCCACAAAACCTGGTTCTTCATCTACAAACTCAACTTTGTAACCTTTAGCGAATAGCCTTTTGAAATATGCCCTAGCCTTCTTTATCAATGTAAAGATCATGCGACCCTCTCTTCGTCAAAAAATTCAGGCATATCTAATAGCAGAGCTTTATCCCCTCTCCCCAGGCACTTATGTATTCCAAAAGGTGCAGTGAAATTGATTTCACTTTTAGTTTCATAGAAATTATTTACAAAGCAAAAAACTTGCTCAGCAAAGCCGCTATTTGGTTCATTTCTGTAATCATGGACTCTCGCTAGAAACTCCATTACAGCTAACGATGAAGCATAAGTATTAACAGGAATAATTGCAGGGCTATTTTCAACAACCCCCTTGATATAGCCTTCGTTTAACCTGTCTTGATATGTCTTAAGCGAGCTTCTTTTTAGTGCTTCAGCTTCCAGCGTGGAAAGGAGGACTGATCGTCTGGTGATGTGATCAGATTTCCCTGGCTGAAAGTAAGCCACTTTCCCACTGATATTGTTGACCCCACCTTTGCCATCAGCATCTAAAGAGATGCCAATATCAATATAAGGCACCAAATAATAGGTTGAAATCCTATTCAATAGACACCGGGCCTCAGCAGAATCTACACATCCAAATATGAAATCACAAACAGCTATTTCTTTGACTATTTCGGCGTCAAAGATACTTTCAGGAAATGCCGATATTATTGTACTTAACCCTATTTCATCCAAGGTATCCTTTATGGATGAGACTTTGAGCTTCTTAGCGTCAGCATCAGCAATTTTTGTGTTAGTTATCCTATTCAGATTTTTATGCTCTACAACATCAGGATCGAATAGTTTTAATTCACCGACGCCTAACCGATTCAGCTGTTCAATAACTGGTGCACCTGTGCCGGAGCACCCTATGACTGCAATTTTCATCCTACTTAAAGTGTCACGAGTTTTAGAACCAAACACTTGCAGATTCCTTTCTTCAAACCCTAAAACTTCACGGCATAACGAAAACTCAGCCGGAGTGTGGCGAACTTCATCACCAATAATAGTGACTGAAACTGGCGTAAACATTCCTGACTCAGAAACATGCCTAACTATCAATTCATTATTAGGTAGCAGAATAGCGGACAAACTAGGCAAAGTATTTTTAGACCAACTGTAAATACTTGGGTATAGCTCTTTATCCGATTCATTATCTACACTAGAAAACTGAGAGTATCCTTTAGGATGAGAATGAACTTTAACAACAGCTAAGTTCTCTTTTTCAGCTTGATTAAGGATCGGAACAAGCTCTTGAGTTAGCCACCGCACATAATCATGCTTCCTAACCGAACAGGAAGCATAGCTCAGAGGAATTACTTTATGGGCTAATAATATCGTTTCATTGTCATCAATAACGTGACCACAAAGAACAAAAGCTACTGCTTCTTTTCCATCGCCAGGAAATAGGTGATCATTTAGTTCGACCATCGCAGAGTCGGTGATCTTAAATTTTATAGACATAACACCCCCTACTTCAAGAGTTCTTGAGTAAACCAGCTTTGAATGTATGCAACATGAGTCGCAACGTTATCTATACCTGGTTGCCAAGGATTTGAAGCTGTTCTATGCCTAGACCAACGCTGCCAAATTCTTGCATCGAAAGTATCCTCTGATAAAGCACCTATAAGTTTATTATCGGATCTAGATATAGCAGGATAAAAATAGGCCATGTCTATTTGCGCAGTTGGATAGCTATTTGGAATCTGTATGTTGACATCTACACGACTCAAATTGTATCCCTCTGGTAGTGGGAAGCTATGGATAACTACTCTTTTGATACCATTTTCAGCTACACATTCCCAATCAAGGTTGAGTGAATTCAAGAACTCAACATCTTCCTCAGGTAGAGTGAAGTGTTTCCTAGATTGCTGAAGTCCTTCTTGATGTTCACATCTCATAGTATGAAACCGTTCAATTCCAGGCTCAGTGAAATCAACTTTTTCATCAAGTTCAATCTGCCGTCTCTCACCACCAACAAATTTTTGATATAAATATCGTGATTCGTCATAACCAGCTAAGCCAAGAATTTCACGTCCAGTTAGTCTTGGGCACTCCACCTTATACTTGGTTTTATCGATTTTAATTTTATACTTTTGGTGCTTATCAGGCTGATTGTGACCACAAGCACAATCTTCTAAGTCAGGAATATCAGCATCAGAATTTGACTGATTAACAAGAAGGAACTTGCTGGGTTTACTGATTATCAAGCGATCATCATCACGGAGTAAGTAATCAGGAACACCTTTAAGTTCCAAATAAATCACTTTATTTGTAATATCATCATGTAAAAGCTGCTTTAACGCAGAACCACAAAGCTTCGAGTTCGAAGTTTCGATGATGTCAGAACCATTAATGTTAATTGAATGACTATTAACTAAGTTAGGGCAATCAGGTATATTTGAGTTGCCTACAGAAAAGACCTCATCACCTTGAATTTCAATCAAGTCACTGTCAAGTACAGGGATATCAACATCTCCCTTCAAGTCTAGATAAAGCCGTTCCTCACCATCTAATGTGGTTAAAGCTATCAAATCAGAACCCTTATACAATCCAGACTTTAATTTGACTAACTCATTATTTATTTTTACTGACACGATAAATTTTGGCATTACTTGTCCCTCCATAGGGAATTGGATTTTGAACTTTGGGTTAAAGCTTGACTTGGAGGGGGTTTCAAAAGATACTGTGGTTCCTACACCGGTTTAGTAAATTTTTACTAATCCCAAAATTAAGGCAAGCCATATATGGTTTGCTTTTTTTTATCTATTTTTCATATTCTCTCCTTATAAATGGTTATCTCACAACATATAGCAATCTTAATCTAATTAACAGATCAAGTCAACAGCAACAGATCGATTCGATCTATGACATAAATCAAATCGATCTTTTGAGTGAGCCTAAACAATCCATTTAATGGTGAGATTTACGCTTTTATGATATGCTTATAGGATAGTAAAAAGGAGTTGCACATGAATACAGATAAAAATAGCAACACAATAAATGAACGGCTTGCTTATGTTGATTTTAAACTAAGATTTACAGGTCATATTAGTCGTCTAGACTTAGGTGAAACTTTCGGGATAGCAGAGGCTGCTGCGTCACGAGTGTTAACTGAATATGGTGTAGTAAAGCCAGAGAATAAAGCTCAAAAAGTTAATACTATAATAAGGGAGAGTTTCTCTCCTTTAATATCCATTGATGGTGAAACCGCGCTGGGAATGCTAGCGAATGGTTTTAATAAGAACAAGCTTACAAACAACACAGTACTTCCATTCGAAAAAGTTGGCGTAATACCAAACCGACTAAATATATCTGAAGTTGCAATGATAACTCGCGCTATTGCAGGAGAATATGCAATAAATTGTAACTACTTTTCTGAAAATAGCCGAAACCATGAAATAAGAACTTTGATGCCACTTGCTATTTTGCATGATGGATCGCAATGGATGTTCAGAGCGTATGATAGAACCGAAACCAAATCGAATAAATTTAAAAACTTTCATTTCACTAGGTGTATGAATGTAATAGAAGGATTTATAGGTAAAGAAAATAAAAGGCTAGACCATGAAGGGTTAACTAGTGATAAATCTTGGAACCTTAGATTGCCTCTCATTCTTAAATTACATGAGTCTTTAAGTGAAGAGAATAAAGCTCAGGTCCGAAGAGACTTTGGTATCCCTCAAGAGCAAGACGAGTTATTTACTTCAGAGCGAGAAGCTTTTCTATGGATAACAAAAAAGAAGTGGTATATCGATGATCGTAATCAAAAACAAATAGAACTCGATAGCAAGGAAGGTTTGAAGCGCTTTTATAAATTTAAGCTAACAAATCATGAGATGATTGAGAAGCTAAAAGAATCTCTTTCTTAGGGTTTAAATACGAAACGGCCCCTAGGCTCGGTAAAGATTTTGACAATTAGATAGATAATGTTAATTTAGATGATGAACAAAATTTGTACACCATCTAAATTAAAAGGAATTAATTATGCCAATCAAACCCGGACCTAAAAGAAAAAATGAAGATGGTACACCTGATAAAAGGCAAAGAGTTACAGAAGAAAAAAAGAAAGAACACCCAGATTTAAAACAACACAAACACAGCAAGGGTGATTAAGATACAACTAAATGACTAACTCATAACCGTGCAATACCATTTTATATGTCTTCCGCTCCATAAATAAAAAACCTCCTCTCAGTGACACAAGAGGAGGATTCTACTGCCTTTTCGGCAGTTTGTGAGCGAACATATACGTCGAAACGATTATCTTCTTTTTCAACTGCCTATTCGGCAGATACCGCTTTAACCTAAACATCAAATCAATTGTTTTTATTTTCAGCTGCCTATTCGGCAGTTCACTCAGCGGTGGGAATGCCGGTAGTCGCGCGTAAATTTTCAGCTGCCTATTCGGCAGTTCACAATAGATACTATTAAATTTTGTAATATCTTTCAACAACTAAGTGTATTTTGAATTGTGCGATCAAATATTAAAGTTAAAATTTATTCTATATTTAAAACAATCAGTTAAACACATTTAAAAAATAATGGTTATTGCAGCCTCAAATATTTGGCAGTTCAGGGACAGTCCCTTTTAACTGCTCGTTAGTTGCAAAGCCGTATTGATTAAATTCAGGCTCACCTTGTTCTGTTACAGGTTCCTTTTGAACATGCAGTAAAAAATCTTGTTCAGTACTCTTACTACTAATCGCAATACAATGAAATAAATCGACTTCTCTAACTTCAAAGTTTTTCATTGGATCAAAAACCTCGCCTCTCGCTATTGCCCGTTTTTCCAAACGTTTTAATCGTCGCCTTGCTTCGCCAACAAACATCTTCGCGATTGCTTGGTTTCGCTTAAATCTAACTTCAGGACAGTCATTTGGAACAGTTTCAACCTCACTCACTTTAAAATAACCACAATATTGCATGTCTTGAAAGTAGGACTGTTGTTTCAGCTCATTTAATATTGATGTATCACTGTGAACAAACGCAACGGCATTACCAATTGATGTTTCAGACCAAGCCGGAAAACTCACGCCTAAACCTGCTATGTCATGCTTACTTACATAACCATGTAGAACAGAAATACACCGACCAGTAAGTAACTCAAGATTGGCTTCTTTGGGTAAAAAACGAATCATAAAATAATATCGCAGTGCGTTACTCACCTTTTTTTACCTCTGCTTTTTTCTGAAACATGCCGCCTTTAATCAAAACGGCGATTAAATAATAAACATCAGGGTTTACTTCATTATGTTCATTTAACTCAGTTAAATACTTCTCGGCATTAACAATGATGGAATAAAAATTGAGTGAAGAGTCAGGGCCGCGTCGAGCAATATTCAACTCTTTATCTGCACCATACTCATGCACCCTTAAGCGTTTTGAATCATCTCCCCACCAGTCATCGATTAACTGCAACGCTGCACCAATTTTTACCGAATTAAAACTAACGGCCTGTCGACCATCAACGCATTTAACCTTAGAAAACACTTTAGTCACATCAACCTTATTTTCCTTAAGATTGAAAACTTGACTGGGATAAATTTCTTGGCAAAAAGTAGTACTTATTTTTGCTGTTACGTCAGCATGCCAATAAATGCTTGGATCAGTTAAGGCGACACACAACTCATCACTTAATTGATTTAATGTGAGTAAAGCTTCTTTCGGCCACTGACTTTCCCAAGCTAAACTTCTTGTATTAGCGATTTCATAAGAGTTACCTAAACTGGTTTTAACCAAAATAGTGGTGTTCCCCGAATTTTGATTACGCCAAAGCCAAGTGCCCAATAGTAGGTTTTTACAGTAACGTGTTGCTAGCTCTTTATAGCCTCCCCTACGGTTAAATTGTTCAGTAATCGATGTTAAAAGCGCTATAGCTTCAGGACTATTACATGCAGCGGGGCTTATTGAATTAGCTTGAGCTCTTAGTGAAAATCGACAGTAAAGATGCTCTACATTTGGTGGGACATAACATTCTTCTATCGCTAATGGATTACAATGAGCGAGATCTTGCGGAGCTAAATTTTTTGGTAAAAAATCATTAGTAAAACCTTCAGCAAAGCCTGCTTTTTGGCCTCGAATACGTGTAACTTCTGCCTCTAAAGGTACAAAGTCACACTCTGTTGTTTTGTAATAAAAAACAGCCTTACCTGGATGTAACGAGCGCTCGTATTTAAAAAAATTACTCAACTCCATCAAAGTGTCCTCAGATTCTTTTCATCAACATATAATGATCTTTAACATCAAGCATCCAAAAAGCACGTTTATAAAAATTAAACTTGCCCTGTAGCCTTATATCAATAGCAGAATCACAGGACACAAGTCCAATCGCTGGTTCAGCGTAACTGTGTACATCGGCTATTGCACCCGCTCTTTTTCCAGGTGCTTCTAGTAATAAATATCCTGCCATAATCGGACAAAGGGCTGAATTGTTGTTCAATAAAAACATCAATTCACTCACATTCGGTATGGAATAATGAGTGGGCATAATCCATTTCCCATTAGCAGGTAAGCGGCTTAACTGTGAGTAAAGTAAATCATCATTACGATACAATTTGCACCATTCAAAACTAGCCTCTAATGAAGGCCCATGCATTGTTCCTCCAGCAAAGCGAGAAGGAAAACAAGCCTCAAGTGCAGATGAATTTTGCTCTATTTCCTGCAACTCATGCTCAAACCCATCTAAATGAATCACTAAATCAAAAGTTAAATCACCATTGCGACTATCTGTTAGGCCTGGTCGACGAAATTCCTTACCCTTTGCACCCTGCATTGAAAACTCAGGCAATTTAGTCCCTTTTACATAATCAAACTGACGAATGAACCAAGCAAAAGAAGTGAATCGAATATTCGTTCCTAACATTGCATTAAGCTTTCGTTGGTAATTATGTATCATCCCCCAAACAGCGGTTAACGAAGGTATACCAAAGCAGTATGGATTAGATAACAACTGCGCATCAAAAACCGTGATCCCTTTAAGGTACAAATAACGATGAGGTACATCTTCTTCAGTAATAGTTGGCTGTTTCTTTGCACTAGATAGCTGCTTCAAAACCCAAAGTAATTGCGTTTTTAAAGGCTGCATTAAATGAGGGTGATAAGCGTATTGTTTAGTTTTATGCCTATTGGATAGCGTTATATTTAGATGATTAAACAATGGTACAAGCAACTCAACCCAATCCTCACGAGAGGTATTTAATAGCTGCCATTCAATTTTTTGCCCATTATTAGGGGCGTTTTTTATACTAAAACGCCCCTCTTTAATATCTTGCCTGCCTTCAAAAATGACAGAAAGCCATGAGGCTAGTGATTTTCTGATTTGCTTTAAACTGACTAGTTTCAGCAACCGACGCTGCTTCATAGCAAGTTCAAAATTGATATTCAGTAGGCCATCAAGCGCCTTTATAAAATTTTTTTTAATCAGTGAATAACGATCAAATAAACTCTCACCTCGCTCTAATTTTGCAATCATAGATTCATGCAAGCTGGATTGACTGTTAGGTATATGTGGCGGGTAATTCAACACTCTCACTTTCCCACCGACACCGGCAACTAATTCACTAACGCCTGCTGGTCGAGTAAGATTTAGACTCATAAATTGCCCATCGCGCCGAGTAGCGGCTTGATGCAGTTCAGCTTGCACAGCATGGCTAATGACCGGAGTGATCGCGGCATATCCATCACGATAAGGCATTAATACTTGAGTTGAGTGTTTATCAACATAGGAAGGTAGCTCACTCTGCGGTAGTTTTAGTTGAACTTGGGCACTAATCACATTCAGCGACTTAGCTGAGATACCTAATGCTTTAAAGGCCAGTAACCATTCTTTAGATATTGCATCACAAAGAATGTTGGCAAGACAAACCAATCGGTCTTGCCAATAAAAATGACACACAAATAATTTAGCGAGATTTATTTTAGCGCTATTGTTAGCCCAACCTAAGCTAGGCCTACAATCTGCACTGCTTAGCACTTGTCGTTGAGGCACTATAGGCGTAGCAATTAAACGCTGCTTACTCACACGGATATCAGGATATTTTAAGTTGTGTGTATGAAACCACTCAACTTGCTTAATGCATTCATTGAGGTGGTATTCATCTTTCAACGTTGCTTTGGCATGCTTTTTATCCAGTACGTCTTTCACTGCTTTTTTAGGGAAGGTTAAGTTTACTAGAATGATCAGCGCTTCTTTTTCACATCCTGTCACATCAACACTGTCAGTAAATGAGCTAAAACTACGCCTTATCGCTTCTGCCCGCTCATCAAGCTCTTTAATTTGTAACAGCTCACTTAAATGCCTAATTACCATACTGATACATACATCCTTTGGGCTGATGAACCAAAGCTATTTTTATATTCAACAACCTGTCTTAAATAAAAAATAGCCGCTTGAGGATCTATTCGATACTTCATTTTATGCCTAAACGAGCTGCTTAATACCCCGTCCTGATACAAACGATAAATTTGTTCATGGGTTGTTCCTAAAATCACAGCCGCTTCACTAATACTCACTAGCATATCGGCAACATTAGGCTTTTTCGATTTAGGATGCGCAGCAACTAAACGACTTAAAAATTCCAACACTGTTTGCCGAATAAAGTGAGTTTCTTTTTCATCGCGGTAGATATGCGGCAGGCCCATAATTAACTCGCCATAAATAAACCTAAAGGAAGTGCGGTTAAACAAATCAATCAACTTATTATCAGCATTCAAAGTCATAAGATTTAATTCTTCGAATACATTTTGAGGCCAAGCTTTAAAGTAGGTTACTGCGGCATTAAACGGGAAATCTTCATTTTTAACATACCGCCGCTGAAACCAAGCCAAGCTAGCAAAACGTTGAGATATTGATACTGACTTAAATAATGGGTTTTCATCGACCTTATCACTCATCAATTTAGTCGCTAATTCAACCTCATCATTACTGGCGGGGTTTACACACCCTTTAGCGAATTCAAAACCACAAACACAATGACTAATCGACTCATTTTCAATGTAGTTAATGGGGATTGAACATTCAGGACACTGATGCAATAGCTGACATTTATGTTTTGCACATGACTCTATGGGGGTTAAATGCCATATCTGCCGAACGTAAGGCTCATCAGACAAGCAATGGGGGCAAACAGGTATCGCATCAGTTCCCATAGTGGAGTGATAACGAATAAAACTCAGTGGAATATCAACACCATTTTTGTGTACAGCAGATAAGCCAATGACAGTTCGGTCTGACTTTAACAAAGCCAATTTCTGAATTTCGAATTGCGGCAAACCAAGCAAAGACTCAAGTAAACTTAATGCTCGCATTCTAAAATGGCTGTTGTGTTTGGCGTGATAAACATTAAGGCGCTTTAAATCGATAGGAAAAGCACCGTGGGCTTCAAAATCAAGCTCATGAAGCTCTTCTCGTATCGCCAAGGCAAGTTGCTCATAAGAATCAAAAAAGTTCTCAGCCACTACCCGCAGTAAATAACTTTCAAGCGACTCATCATTAAACGGACGAGATTTAGGTGAAAATAGAAAAGCCATACCACACCGAAACTAAGGAAGTCTTAGCTAAAGGTAGCGGTTATTGTTATCTAAGGCAAGATGTTAGCTTGTCGGGGTTGTCAGAATTAGATCTAAAAATAGCCCAAGTCATAAAATATCAATATTTGATTTCTGTCTCGCATACACTGTTTATCTTATTTATGTCGAAAAAACTTAAATATCAATCCTAACAGTTGAACTTGCTGTAACCATTGCTGCTATTTTCGTTTTGACTTCAGTATAAATATCAACATCGACGTCTGGTACTGAGAGCGAAATAATCAATGAATATCTGGCCATTGAATTCCAACGTTCATGAGATGTACGAGTCTTCCACCATCCACTCGCTGGGTAAATTACTATTTTTCCACGTTCTGCAAGCTCTGCTGCACTGCCTTTCCAAATATCTTTGTGGATAGATCCTTTATGACGGTTAGTCGCTCCCAACAACCAATTTGAGTCGCTAGGGGAGTCATCTGGTTTATCTCCATCCGCGGCTGCATTAATACGCCTTATAAAGTCAAAATCAGACTCCTCTGCCCGTTTAACATCAAAACGTAGTTGATGACTAGCATAACTATATTTATTCAAAATATTACGGCTAGAAGGATTCGGTTCTATGAAATAAGAAAGAGTCACAGTCAACTCAACGTTTGCTTCGGCAATTGCTTGTAAAGCTTGTTTAGGCCATGGCAAATTATGTAAATGCATATCCTTTGTTTTGATCGAACCATCTTTATAGAAGGGTTGTATCTCATCCTGTATAACTACAGAAAAGGAATTATTAGCACTTCTAATAGCCTTTTCTAAATTAGGGATACCAAAGCCAACCATACGAGTCAAATTACTCATAGCATTTTTTGTAATGTTCTTATCGGAACGTTGAGCTGAAATTAACGAGTACATATTATTCGCCCAATCAGCAGAATGGACAGTTAATGCTCGGATTGTTTCTGGCCACAAATCAGGATACTCAGCAGTTATTTGCGCAGTAAAACGCGCAGCAAGTGCGGTAGCTGCACTAGTGGCATTACTTGTTTGAAAATACCGTTGAGAGAAATCATGGTAAGTACTAAGTAAATGTAAATCCTGCATGCCAACACATCCAAGTTGATCTTTACCAACATTACCACCTTCAAAAACAACTTCAGGTTTAATAGGAGCATTCCTTCTATCCCATAAAACTGAGGTAGTACTGTATGGAGACAAACCTCCAAATTGTGCTAATGGTTCATAATCACAGGATTCAGAAATAGTAATTTTATTGGTATATGCACCAACTGTAATAGAGTTCCATGCTTGGGCTGGATCATGAACATCTTGTAATTGATTGTAATATGGATATTCCATACTTCCATCAAACAAAACATTACCCGCACAAATTGTAAATAAACGAGGATTTTCTCCCTCACCTAAGTAATCAACAGCGAGTGCATCAAGTGTACTTGACCAAGATGATGGACGGCCTCTATCTGTACCTGTGTTTGCAGAAAGAGACATTGAGAATGTACGAGTTCGATCAGGATTAGCGATTTCAGCTATCGCTATAGCATCTGATGTTATTTTTCCTAAAGGTTTACCTTCATTATCACCACTATTATTTAGAACCTTAACCGACTCTAATTTATGATTAATAGATACGATTTCATCGGTTCCCAGAATATCAGTTAAGTCCCCCCACATAGCTAGACCTGCCATTTCGGTACCATGGCCATCATTATCTGTAGGAACTCTATCATCAGTAACAGTTAATTGATCATTGATTCCAGCAAAAGGTGAGAGTAAAGGGTGTTCCACATTAACACCACTGTCCAGGATACAAATATAAGGTTCATTTCCACTATTCTGTTGCTCTAAACGAGCTAATAAATCTTGTGACCATTGAGCTTGCTCTAAGGTTGAAGAAGAATCAAAAAAATCAGCAGTGACTTTAGGCGATCTAATTTCAGCAACCCTACTTAATAACAAAGTATTATTTGTTAATTGATTTTGAGTGGCATTAACTTGGATGACTGTATGCTCTGGAAACTTTAGTTTGTGTGGCGAAACAATAATTTCCAGTTGCCTAGATATTGTTGTGAAATCAGCAATGATCTCTAGATATTGATTCGTCGACTGTTTATTTCTTTTCGGAGTCGATAGCCATATTTCCCACCAAACAGACTCATCTTTATCCTCAGGTAATAAGCTATCATCGTCAGACCAAATCGCAGAAAAACCTGCTGCCCGAATTGATTGTATTGAATCAATCAGTTTTTGGTTATCTATAGGTCTACCGTTTACGTTTTTCTTCTCAATTAAATAATCAGTAATTTTTTTCTCAAAAAAATGCAATTTCCCATCAGGAATGAAAACAGTAGCAATAGTTCTCGTTTGGTCATTTTGAATAACAGTTTTTATGTTATGCAGTTCAATTTTTTGAGTCGCATTAGCCAGACTTTCAACAGCCATTTCAATATCGGGAAAACTCTCGAACTCGACTTGAATTCCGATACCCATTTGTAGAGGAATTTCTGTAACAGCATCTTTCAATGTAATTAATTGAGTTGAAATAGTGGCAAGATCACCCCTTAATTTACCACTATGAATTAGACGGTTTTGTGCAGGGATTATTTGAGCATCACCGCCTCCGCCACCATTCGGCGATGTGAAGTTTTGGGAAATAGCATTTGAATCAAGAAAAAAGTGCGGTTTGTTGAAATCATTGTTCGCCATTAAGCATCCTTATTAAATGGTGAAATGTTGGCTAATACTTTTCCTGTCTTCAATTGCTTGTTGAAGCATAGAGATCGTTATTGACTGATGATCATGAATCAACATTTCTTTAGTTGCATCATTAGCAACTAAAGTGACCTCAGCATTACTAAGTCCGTCAGATAGTAGAGCTAATTTTTTCCAAGGGAAATTTTTAGATACATACGAACACAAACGAGATTTGAATAGAGCAATAATTTCGCTCTCCGATGGCAGTTCGTAACGTATCACATCATCAAATCGTCTAAAAAGGGCATGGTCAAGAGCTTCAATATGATTAGTGGCACAAACAATGACGCTATTTGAATCGTCTTGTTCAATCATTTGCAAGAAGCTGTTTAGAATGCGTCTTGCTTCACCTACATCATTACTTGATCCACGATGAGAACCAAGTGCATCAAATTCATCAAAGAAGTACACACCTCTCACATCTCTAATAGCATCAAATATTTGGCGTAACTTAACGGCGGATTCACCCAAATACTTCGTGATAACAGCATCAAGACGGACTTCAAAGAGAGGAAAATTTAATTCTCCAGCGAGTATGGATGCTGTAAATGTTTTACCTGTTCCAGGTTTCCCTGCGAGAAGTAATTTTTTCCTTGGTGATAAACCATGATTCTTTAATGTAGATAAATGTCTCTGTTCTTTTACTAAACGCTCTAATCTCTCCTTCACATTTGAAGAAACAATAAGGTCATTAAAACGTAATTTAGGATAGCTTGTTGTCAATAAACCTGTAGAGTCTTTAATGCTGCTTGCAATAGATACGGGTAAATTATCAGCACTAGTTTTTTTAGCTTTATCGACAAGTAGCTTGAGTTCTTGAGCAAGTTTACCATGCCCATTTCTTGCTTCATGAGCAGCAACTTGAAGCGCGATAGATAAAAATCTATCGTTATCTTTGTCGATGTGCGACTGCATGAGTGCTTTAATTTGGGTTGAACTAGCCATGAAAGAGTGCTCAATAGTGAATTTATTTAACAGTACAAGTATACCCTAAAGAGATTTTATCTACTATTTGCTTGGTGCGAATGGATGATAATAACTTTAACATTCTCTACGGTAGTTAAAGTTCCAACCTTGTACAATGCTTTCTATCACTTGTGTTTTGGCTTAGATAGCACTTTAATCATAACGTCTTTTTCTTCTTCACTCATTTTTTCAAGTAAGCAGATCAATTCTGCTGTGCTTTCTGACTCACAAAAAAAGTAAGCCACAGGTACACCTAGCTCATCAGCCATGGCCTTTAAGGTCTTGTAGTCAGGCGTATGCTTACCCTTTTCATATTGATTCATACGCGCACTCGCGGTGCCAATTTCCATGCCTAACTGGATGCCCAACTGCTTTTGGCTAATGCCTTTAGCGGTTCGAGCCTGTTTAAGCCTGAAAGGAAGTGGATTGGTGTTTTTATCTGCCACAAGTTCAACATAGTCAGTCCTTAGATAACTCAGATTGTCTTAGTTTTTTTAGTTAAGGTATACTAAGGAATCCTTAGCTTTTTAAGGCTTGTTGTCAAGATTTAATCTTAGCTAAGTCATATCAAGTTATCTATCAATGAAGATACCGTTGATTTATAAGTAACAAATGTCATGGAGTGGCTCGTTAAACATTGAAATCAAACACTATTGGTAAAAATCGTGACCATAAAATTAATCCGTATAAATGAAACTTTGTTTAGTATTCTCATTGCCGCAGAGCTTCAGCAGTTCACTGTTACTCAGATAAAAAATTTGATAATGAAGACAAATCCCTCTGTTTCGCCAAAAGAAATAGATCAGTTGGTTCGTCGTGCTTGCGCAAAACTGGTAAATGTTGGATTTTTAGAGAAACAATATCAGGGAAAAAAGCATGTTTATTATAAAACAGCACTGTTTGATAAGTCACAGCTAGTGCCCAGTAAAGCGCGCATGAAAGCGACAATAACGATATCTGCCAGCTCTCAAGAATTAACGCGACTCAAAGCGACACTCAATCAATACCAAGTAGATTTGCTTGGATACATTGGGGAGGCGGAAGAGTTTAAACGCCTAATTGAGGAAATCCCAAATTCAAAACCTAGGCTTTATCCCAGATACATGAATGCTCGTAATCAAAGTTCAACCCTGATGGGGAAAATTAAGGCTGTAGAGTCTTGTCTTAACGACCTTAAAGGCTTATCACAGTGAAGTTAAGACAATGGCAAAGCCAATGTGTGGATGCTGCGTTAGCACGATATCAAACTCAAAGTCATTTTATGTGCTTAGCCACACCAGGTGCGGGTAAAACCATTATGGCGGCAGAACTAGCCGCAAGACTTATTGCTATGGGTAAAATTGACTTTGTACTGTGTTTTTCTCCATCGTCAGAAGTCAACGATAGCATTAGAAGTACCTTCTCTAAACGCTTAAATAAGCGCTTTGATGGACTTATGGGAGCAATTGGTAGTGTCTATACTTATCAGTTTATGCCCTCATTAACAGAAGCATTCTGGCAGCTTTTGCGTACTCATAAAGTATTTGTGATTATGGATGAAGTACATCACTTAAAGGGCAGCCTATTAACTAATGCCAATGCTTGGGGTGAGGAGGTTTTGCTAAACATTCAATATAATGCAGCTTATACTTTGGCGCTTTCTGGTACACCTTGGCGCTCAGATAAGGCCCCTATAGTACTTTCGCAATTCACTGAACCAGATAATACAATCCACTGTGATTTTAGCTATGGATTAAAGCAGGCAATTGAGGATAACGTATGTCGTCAGCCGAATATTGTTTTAATTGATAACAACAAAATCAAACTAGAAACGGGTCAAGAGACTGAGACATTTGCATCTATAGTTGAGCTTTTGTTAGATCTAAGATACAGCTATCAAGCGTTAATTTATCATCATCAAATAATGCATTATATGTTGAATCAGTGCGTTAAAAAATTGGCAGAAATACGCCAGAGTAATCCGAATGCCGGTGGTTTAGTTGTCGCTGCGTCAATTAAGCATGCTAAACGATTACTCCAAATACTTGTCTCTGATCTTAAGCAAAGTGCTTGTATCGTGACGTCTAACTTAAAGCATCCTTCCCGTATTATTGATGATTTTCGACAAAGTAACACTCAGTGGATTGTTAGTGTGGGGATGATTTCTGAAGGTACTGATATCCCTAGGCTGCAAGTATGTTGTCATTTAAGCCGAATAAAAACTGAAATGCATTATCGACAAGTGCTAGGTCGCATATTAAGAGTTAATTCAGATGAGGCTCAACAAGCTTGGTTATTCACTTTAGCAGAAACAAGCCTGACAGAATTTGCTTATCGAATTGATCAAGATTTACCAGAGCAATCAGTGTTTATCGAGCACACTGGCTCACAGGATTTAGATCTAGAGTTGCCGCAATCAAAATCGAGTAAAACAATTCAGGCAGATGTCGGTAATGAGTTACATGTAGATCTGTCAGGTTTTTCGTTACCTAATACTAAAGGCCATGCTAGCGCTTCACATAAGTCAGCTATAGACGAAGAGAACACTTACAATTTGGCTTTGCTAGGTTCATATAAAGAGCAAATCGTCAGGATGTTTGACAATTATTTACTCAGTAGCTGAGCCAAGGTTTGTGGTTTAGAAAATACTGGCTTGATAAACATATCTTCAGGACTCATTGCATTAGAATTATAACGAGTGGGTTTAATTATTTCTGAAATTAGAATCTGATCTATTGGCTGAGTAAATGGGTTGATAAATGCAGAATTTTCCTCATAAGCACTATTATTAAGTTGCTTATAAGCTTGAGCAAAGTGTTGAACATAAAGATTTTTAGCACCACTTATTATTGCTAGCTTTAATGCTTCGGATAGGAGATGTTTTAATGGACGATTCTCACCTCTAGATGCTGAGAATAAGGGAACAGCAATGTGCTTATCCTCAAGCTTTGGAGCTTCCTCAAAGGGCATGTGCTTAGCTAACCCCATCAAATATTGGAGATAGTACTTCTTATCTTTTTTAAGACTAAAATATTCAAGTTTTCGCCTTCGAATTAAACGTGATGACCATTGTGGCTCTTCTGCGATTAGGTCGGCATAAGGCATACCTACTAATACTATAGGAACCTTGGCTTCTTCACTTATATACTTCAAGGCATTTGCAATTAATTGTCGATCTTGAGCGGTTTTAAACTCTATCAATTCTTGAAACTCATTGATAATAAGCAGTTCAACCTCAGATTTAATCAAACTGTCGACTAGTTTTTTACTCAAATCTGTCGTATAGCCACGCTTTTTCCTTTGATGACTACCAAACAACTCAAGATCCATTAACATTTTAGTTAAGGTTGCATCTAATCCTTTTCCGCTCGATATACGGCTTACTAATACAGGAGTGGATTGTCGACTGTAAGTCTGACTGGCAAAGACACGTTTTTTGTAGTTATTAATTAAGTGGTTTTTACCTACGCCGGTATCACCCGTTAATAGCATGCACTGGGGATCTGATTGAAAGTTACGATTTAATCGTAACTCATCAAAATCGTTAAAAATAATTTTAATTTGTGGATGAAGCACAATACAGTCATTAAATAATTGTAATTGCTCAATCTGAATAGGACTTAAGGTATTCATTCAAAAGCCTCTAAATTATCATCCCAGCTATCGAGAACATCTCTGATATTCGGCTCTGGTTTATTGAATATTACTGGCAGCGGTTCATTGTTTCCAAGCTTAATTGTACCTTGACCAGTATTACTAATATCAGCCAGTTGAGCCTGTTTCTTAACCGCTGTAATTTTAGCTTTTGTTTTGGATGCAATAAATGCTTCTTGCTCCTGCTTAACTCGTGCATGAATTGCCATACGCGCTTTAGCTAAACCTAGGTTGTCCTTACTCTCTCGTATTGTTTCACGATTAATTTTCTTAATTATTTTATGTTCGTGAAGACTCAAACCATTAGCATACCCAGAGTTATCGGTACAAGGCACTTTGAGGTATCCATCTAACTCATCAAGGTACACATGGATACTGGACAGGTCATCTGGGTCGACTTTAATGATTTTTTTGATGGTTTCTTTCGTTTGCGGGTAGTGTTTACGGTAATCGGCCAAAGCTGTAGAGTCATACATCAAATCTTCATATTTAAAACCATTACGGGTTAAGGTTCTTTGTTCAGTGATGAACATAAGCACTTTAAAACGCTCTTCATCGTCAATGCTCATATGCAATGGAGGATAGATATCAAAGCCATGTTGCCACTGTTTGATGGGGATACGCGTTTCACGCGAGTTTGAATCTTGATGATAAACATCCACAATCCAGCGATGGAATTCTTCAACAAAAGTAGAGAAGCGCATAATGGCGTCTTTTTCAGGTTTATAGTCCTCTTTTGCAAGGATGTTCGAGAAAGTTTTACCAGGTAACTCAGTTAAAAAGCATTCGTTTATCATCCCGAAGAAACGCTCTACAAATGGCTTCAACCAAGGCTTGCGAACGGGGTTATATTGAATGTTTATACCGGCTTCTTTACAGGCATGCTCTAAACTTTTTGACCAAAACTCTGCTCCATTATCTACAACGAGGTTTTCAAATTTACCAAAGCAAGGCCACTCATTTTGAAGTTCGATATTAAGACCTTCAAATGATTTTGGTTTTATTGCATGCACGATTGCCTTGGCAGCTGATACATATGAAGGCGACCGATAACTTAAGTGAAACCCCAAAACACAACCACTAAAAACATCGACGATTAAGGTTAAATATGGCCTGCCTAGTGGGATAGATAACTCATCATCAAGCAGGATTAGATCAAGTGGTGTGTGATCAATTTCTACACGCTCTAATATTCGCGTTGGGGGTATATGTGATGAGCAATAAGCAAACCATTGATCTGCTTTAAATTTACCATGCCGCGCCACTGCAACTGGATAAGGAGGTAATGACTTTATTCTTTGATTGAAGCTTTTGTAAGAAATGATAGGAATTTGTCCATCAACAATACTCTCATTTTCAATTGTGATGGCATCTTTATAATACTGATAGGCTGTAGATACTTTAGGCCTTTTAGCATCTAAAAAACGAGTTAGGGCTTGCGCAAAAAATGCTTCATCACCCTGAACGCGACTCGTTCTATTACCCATTTTATAGCGTTTAGCGACTAATGATGCAAGATCGCCGTTACTGTCAATGTAGCTTTTACGCCAACGGACTAAGGTTCGCCAGTTAGGCCGCTTGTCCATGGCTGTAGTAAAAAGTGCATCAAGAATCGGGTCTAGATTTTTTTGAGTCCATCCACCAGTAATTGTGTTTGCAATGAAGCTGATAAGTTGATACTTATCGAGTGCCTTATCTTTTAAAAAATCAGGAAAGGTATCTAAATCTCTTTTGACTAATACTACATCTTCTAGTTTCACATATTGAATAGGGGTATCGGGCTTCTTAACTAATTCAGACTCACTGAATTCATCCTCGAAATCCATCATTCAATGCACCATACCGAAGGGTTACAAGTAAGATCATCCTGGTTTAAGTTGGTCTTGATTAATCCTTTATGTATCAGAGAATACAGATATGACCTAGCCTCACCTAATGATAATGACTGTGTTATTGCGACATCATTTACACTTATTTTTCCTGTTCTTTTTATAAGCTTAAGCAATTCAATTTGAATAGTATTTAAGCCATATATACCAGAATATCGGTGCAATATTTTAAGGTTATTTAGAATAGGATTTACGCGGATTTGACGTTCTGTTACCAAGATAAGATCTGCTCCCAAGGACTGAGCAGCCTCTTTCTTGGCTACAAATTTAGCTCTAAAGATTGGATCGAATGTTTTGCTATAAGGTTTGTATTCATGGAACTTTACAGTCCCATCGATAAAGTGAACTATCGCATCAGGTGTATAGGGCAATCTTTTGCCCTCAAAATCATAATAAAACCCTTCAGGCTGGCTACCAAACACCGCTATACAATCATTGTATTCATGATGAAAGCACGCATCAAACTCCAATGAACTCTCACACATTATCGTTTCGCTAACTTTTGCGCTAGCGAATTTAAATACGTTTTTGTTCGGTGATGGTTTGCGTAAGCTTCTTATATACATGAGT
>TARA_R110002033_G_scaffold73235_1_pt1 | contig 32765 bp, 30 predicted proteins | sample TARA_R110002033 | Tara Oceans TARA_R110002033 (sample SAMEA4397051) | marine metagenome | biome: Polar Biome; feature: [SRF] surface water layer (ENVO:00010504); material: water (ENVO:00002006), including particulate matter (ENVO:01000060) such as... | depth 5 m
GTCTTTTTAATAATAATTTGAACAATCTTTTAGTAATTGAGAATATAAGAAGTTAAGAATAGCTTTCAATCAAAAATGTAAATGTCCTTATCCCACCTTTTTTCCAACATTTGTAAAAGCCGAATGTTTATTTCTCTTTTCGGAAAAGGCTTGCAACTGTTTGAATATAACAAATATGCTATAAAGCATATTTTTATATGAGTTTTGCAAGGCAGAAAAGATAAATAATAAATGAGGGAACCCAAAGGGCTTTGATACGGTTGGTGGTTTTCTCAAAGAGAGTGCAAGCACAAGGCTTACTTTGTCCACACAAAGTAAGAGGAGCGGAGAGGTTTACCTCTTCAAGAGAAAAGAACTACCCTTTTATATAACGAATAATTTGTCCATTAAAAGGCTCATCCAAATAATCTGAAGTATTCAGAGGTTCACTTTGACTATGAACATAACCTAATAAAACCATCATTTTAGAAAACTTTGCATGATTTCCTCTACCTGGGTCTACTATAATTATCTCACAAGAATCATTTGTATGCTCATTTAAAAACCTACTTAAATCCTCTAGGTGAAACTGTTCATATAAAATATCACTTGCTATTATTAAATCAAATTTTCCTAAAGTATCATCGGCATTTGCCCAGTTTGCACACTCGAAGGGAATTACTTTTCCATGATTTATTCTTGTATTTTCTACCAAGAACTTTTGAACCTCTGGATTAAAATCTGTTGTTGTTATATTTGCATTTCTGTGATTTAATACTAAACTTGAAAGAGCTATTCCACACCCTACTTCTAGGATTCTTTTATCTTTGATATTATAATTATTCATTAAAGTTGCTAGGATTTTAGATGAAGGCCAAATCACTCCAAATAAGGACCAGTTGGCAGAGGATATTCCTGTAGTAGGATTTAAATCACACTCTTCATCATATTGTTGTGTATCTTTTAAAGTTCGGACATGTATGTCCATATTACCAAACTCTATTGTTTGATATGTGTATCGCAGTTTTGGCATAAGAACCTTTCAAGGTTCATTATACTCTTTATTTAGAGTATCTGAACTAAAAAAGTTTTATGCTTCTAAAATGGCTTTTAGGCTCTTTACTGTGAAGAGTTTTACTCCATCACTTTTTAGTGCTTTTACTTCATTTGTGAAACCACTTTTTGAAAATAGTAAAACATAATCAGGAACTATCTCTAACTTTTCACAAAGCTCTTTTAGTCTTGTAAGTTCTGTTTTTTTCATCTTGCTATTTGTATATCTACAAGACCCCACAATAATTTTCCCAGATTCTGTTTCAGCTACAAGATTTATCTCATTGTTTTCATCCCAGTATCTTCCTATCTCTTCGATTGCATCATCTTTAAAAAGATCTTTTACATACTCATGACTTAATTGTTCAAAGATTAGCTGCATAAATTCTGCATTGTAGTTGTTAAATCGCTCATAAAACTCTTTATATTCAGTTCTTGCAATTCCCCTATAAAGTGGCGATATAAAGGCAAACCAAAATCTTAAAAAAGGAGCATTGAATAATAACTTATCAGCCACATCATTATCTTCAAATTTATTTGTTAGATGGTCAATAGAAGTTTCAGTATAAATTACCTCTAACTCTTCTAAATCATGTAAGGCCTTTATCCCTTCGTCATATTCTACATCTGCTCTTTTAAATGCACTATTAATTCTTCTATCACCTAAAGCAATACCAGTTAGAACTTTATAGTATGGCAAAGAGTTTTTTGTCAGTTTTGAAATATACTCTTGCAAGTCATAATATTCGTCTAAAATATGTCTCTCTATTAGCTTACCAAGTGGTTTAGTAGTATCGATTTTCATATCAAGTCCACCAAATATGGCAAAATAATTTAGTGCAGTTTCCATATCTTTTGGATTGTTTTGTTTACAGAAATATTGAAATTGCTCCAATATTGTTTTAGTATTAAGTATTATAGTAAAGCCTTTAATTGTTTTTGGGATTATAACATAAATCGGATATAATAACTTTATGAATATTAAATTTGCCACTTTCAACCTATTTCAATTTACAGCCCCACCTTTTTCTTGGTATTTCAAAAAAGACAAGTTTACCCAAGAGCAATGGGAACAAAAAGTATCTTGGATAAAAGAACAAATCAAAATTTTGGATGCTGATATTATCGGTTTTCAAGAAGTGTTTTCAATAGAAGAGTTAAAAGAACTCTGCAAAGAGTTAGGTTATGAACACTTTTTAAGTGTGGATAAGCCAAAGATAAATACAAAAAATCCAACTATCTATAAAACTACAGTTTTAGCCCTTGCTTCTAGGTTTCCAATCCTCTCAAATAAAAATGTTAGATATGATTTAGCTAGTATAAAAAAGCACAATTTTAAAGATAAATTTGCCTTTTCAAGAGTTCCAATAAAAGCAATAATAGAACTTCCAAACAAAACAAAAATAGCTGTTTATGTAAATCATCTTAAATCAAATAGATTAAATGAGTTTGAATATATATTTAAAAAAGATACTACTTTAAAAGAGAAAATAGAAAAAACAAAAGTTGCCTTAGAGAATGATTTCTCAAGTGTTTTAAAACAAAGACTAATAGAAGCATCTTCATTATATATGGAAATCAAAGAGTCAAAAATACCTACAATATTTTTATGTGATTTAAATGACAAAGAGTATTCAATGACGATTGATGCTTTATGCAATAAAGCTTATCATGAAGAATCTCAAGATGATGAATACATACTTTTTGATGTTTATTATCACCATGAAGAAGAGATCTATAATCCACATCCTGAACAAAAAAGCATTGAAAGAACACCTACAAGTTATCATTTTGCAGATGGCAATGTCATAGATTATATTTTTGTATCAAATGACTTAAAAGATAAGATTATCTCTTACAAAGTATTTGATGAGCACCTAAAAAGAAATCAAAATGGCTCACTACTAGAAAGTGACCATGCTCAAGTTGTATGTGAGATAGATATATAGATTAGACTTTTTGTAAAAATGCATTTAAAGAGCTTGCAAACTTTTGTACATCTTTTTTATTAAAAGGTGGTGGTCCTTTTGTCATTTCTCCTGCATCTCTTATACTTTGCATCAAGTTTCTTATGGCTAAATATTGTTTGATATTATCATCTGTATAAGTTTCACCTCTATGATCAATAGCATGGGCTTCTTTTTCTATTACTCTAGAAGCTAGGGGAATATCAGCTGTTATAACCAAATCATCTTTTGAGACCTCATCAACAATTTTATTATCAGCTTCATCTGCTCCCAAATCCACGATGATATATTTCACATGATTTGATTTTCCAATATCTATTTTTTTATTTGCAAAAACTAAAGTCTCTAAGCCTTTTTTTTCAATGGCTCTTAAAACTATGGGTTTTAGCATATTAGGGAAAGCATCTCCATCTATAAAAAGTTTCATTATAAGATTTCTTGCACTCGTCCAACTTGACCATCTTGTAGTCTTACTTTTATACCGTGAGGATGAGTAGGAGAATTTGTTAAGATATTTTTAACTATCCCTTGTGTTAATTTTCCACTTCTTTGATCTTGTTTTAAAACTATATTTACCTTTGCTCCAATTTTTACATCAAAACGCTTTTTACCATCTGCCATTTTTTTCCTTTTATTTATTTTGTAGTATATCAAAATCTTATAAAACTATTTATTTATATATTTCAAGATATTATTCTAAAGACATTTATAAAAGAAAGAATTAAATGGAAATATTTGTATTAAAAGCTATTACAGTCATTGCTTTAGTTTTAAGTTTAACAGTAATTGCTGAAAAAGTTAGTCCAAAACTCTCTGGCCTACTTTCAGGGCTTCCTCTTGGTAGTTCTATTACCTTAATATTTTTTGCTATAGAGTATGGGGTAAATTATGTAAAAGAGACTGCTTTGTATAATATACATGGTCTTTTTGCAGCCTTGGCTTTTTCTATTGGTTATTATATTAGTACCTATTATACTGGAAAATTTGAAGTAATTTTGAGTTTAGTTATCTCTTTTATTTCATATTTAATAATTGCCTTTATCTTATCTTTTATTCCTCCACATATAATTTTTACTCCACTAATTATCTTTACACTTTTAATTATTAGTGCTATATATTTTTCAAAAAAAGAAGACCATAAAATCATAAAGATATCAAAAGTCTCAATCTATGATTTAGTAATTAGAAGTATACTTACATTAATCATTTTCTTAATAATCTCAAATTTACCTAAATATGTTCCCTCAAATATTGCAGGTATTTTTTCATCATTTCCAACTATTCTTTTGCCTTTGCTTTTAATAATACATTTCAATCATAGTAATTTACAAGCTAGAACCATCATAAAAAACACCCCATTTGGACTTACTAGTATTATTGTTTATTCTTATGTAGTATATTTAACATATCCAACTATTGGAGTTGTGGAGGGTACGATACTTGGTTTTTGTAGTTCTGCCCTATTGATATTTATTCAAACAAAGGCGTTTAAATATTTTAAATTTATTTAGGATTATTTAAATTTGGGAATAAAATACATAACAGTTTCGTATATCCCTTCCATATAGTGTCTTAGATAAATATTATAATCTTTTTGGATTTCTAAAACTAACTTGGGAACTTTATACCAATCTTGAGCTTTATGATATATACAAATTGCAAGTATGGGTTTATATTTTTTTATTGTATTTTTTGCGCCAATTATTGTATCTTGTTCTGCACCTTCAATATCTAGTTTTATATAATCAACTTTTTGGCTTATGAGATTATCTATGCTGTTTATATTTGTAGCTTGATAATCATGTGTGCAATTATTTTGTTTCTCTTCTTTTATCTCACTTACTATTTTTTCACTTCCAAGTCCACAATTTATAAAATCTATATTATCAATATCTCCAAAATCCCTTTTTGCTATATTTATATGTAAAGCGTTTGGTTCTACACAATATATTTTTTCAAAGTCTGGATAGTTTTTAATAATCTCTTTTAATGTATCTCCCACATATCCACCACCATCTATAAATCTTATATTTTTAATCTCTGGGATTATCTCTTTATCAAAATATTGGTTTTGATGGTCATTTGTAAAGCCTTGCATAAACTCTAGGTCATAAGATATTTTAAAATTAATTATCTTTTCAAATATCTCTTTTGATTTATCATCTGCTAAAAGATTATAAGTATTTTCATATTGATTTTTGTTTTTTACAAAGTCATCTTTAAAATCATCTATAAAATCAGGACTAGCTAACTCTAAATCACTATATTTACAAAGAGCGAGATAATTTATATTTTTAAAACCCATTTTATCAAGGCCATTTTTTACTTCAAGGGGGCTTCCACTTGATGTTGATAATATCAAAGCATCTTTTGGAACATCTTCTATTTTGAGAACTGTTTTTTTACGAGAACTTTGAACTCTTGTAAAGTCATCAATTATTCCAGCTACTTCTATATGTTTTAATACTGATTTTGTAAGTTTGTTTATACCTAAGATATATTTTTTAGTAGTTTTAGAAGAGATAAAGAGTTCAACTAACTCTTTATCTTTTTGATTTATGTAATCAAGTCCAATTAGATTGATGATTTATCCTTTTTTATTTGAAGGATTATATCATCATATTATTTTAGTAAATCTTTGTTAGCACTCTCATGACCTAAATATTCATGTGCCAAATAAGAACTTCTAGCATATGGAGTTGAGTGTACAAATTCAAATCCTAAATCCATAGCAAGTTCTTTATATCTTGCAAATTGCTCAGGTTTTACATACTCAATAACTTTTGCATAATCTCCACTTGGCGCTAAATATTGTCCGATACTTAAAAACTTACAGCCAACAGCAACTAGGTCTTTAAATACTTGTACCATCTCTTCTTCAGTCTCTCCAAGTCCAACCATAAGAGCTGATTTAGTTTTGATTTTATCACCACCTAATTCTTTTAGTCTTTTTAATACTTGAAGTGATCTTTCATATGAAGCATTTTTTCTGATTTTATAAAATCGAGGAACCGTTTCAATATTATGTCCAATAATAACAGCCCCAGAATCAATAACAGTTTGAAGTGATTCTTCTCGTGCTTTAAAATCAGGGATTAGAATTTCCACTTGAGTTCCGGGACATTTTTCTAAAATATCTTTTGTCACCCTATAAAATTGTTGTGCTCCACCATCTTTTAAATCATCTCTAGCAGGACTTGTAATTACTACAAATTTAAGTCCAAGGTGTTTTACAGAAGTAGTAACTTTTTGTATCTCACTTAAATCAACTTCAGTTGGAAGTCCAGTTTTTACATTACAGTATGAACATCTTCTTGTACAAATATCTCCCAAAATAAGAAATGTTGCATTTTTCTTTGCAAAACACTCACTGATATTTGGACATTTTGCCTCTTGGCATATTGTATGTAATCCACCCACATCTTTTAAAAGAGCTTCCATCTCTTTTTGTGCACTTGGTGTTAATTTTTTTCTTAACCATTCTGGTTTTTTGAAATTTACTTTTTTTTCAGCAAATTCCATATTACTTGGCATAGTCATATTTATCCTTTAATAACTCTTCTTTTTTCTTTTTTTCTTTCTCATTTAATTGTGAATTTATCAATTCTACTTTAAAACTTTCATTAAAAGATTCTATCAATAAATTCTTTGCTTCTTCATATGATAAATTTATATTTAAATCTTCTAAGCTGATTCCAAATCTTTCATCAATACTGTTTTCATTTTCTAAATTTGTGTTACTTTTTTTCACACTGCATAAAGGAATTGAACCGTGTTGAAATATTACTTTTTTTGTTCTTCTTTGTGCATTTCCACCAATTTTTTGTCTATTTACCAAAATATCATAAGCTTCATAACCCACTTGACAAAACTCATTTTTAGATAGATTTACACCCTCATCATCCTTAGCAAAACTCGTTTTTAGACCCAATTTTTTGTAAAAATTTAGCAAAAAATAACAAATCAGCTCATATGATTGTTTAATATTGTAACTTTTTAGCATAGGTGTTGGTATGACTAGTGAGTATGATAAATCATGACCATGAAATAGTACTCCACCACCTGTAACTCTTTTAGCAAAATTACCATTATATTCATCACAAAATGAATAAGAAGAAAAGTGCTGTGAAACCCCTATAGTAAATGATTTACTCCAATGATAAACTCTTAAAATAGCTTTATCATTTTCTTCAAAAGATGATATTAATGCATCATCTGTTGCCATATTTACCCTAGCAGAATTTTCACCATCTTTTATAACTCTAAACGAGCTTTTTTCTTCAATCATAGAAACCTTTTCTAAGCAAAAAATAATTATTTTTATCTTAAACTTAAATTTTAATTAATATTTTACATATTTTTAACATAATTTTCTAGTAAAATAGACTAAAATTTGTTGTTTTTTCATTATATTTGATAATATTTCTAATATAACTTAAATGAAAAAATTAATTTTTCTGATAAGTATATGTTAAGTAAAAATAAGTACCATATGACCACAATTCGATACACTCGATAATGGGCTTACATTATTTTTACATTTTGGACATATGTTCACCAGTAAATATAGAGAAAATCGCAATTTCTATTAAAAAATCTAACAAGGATTACTAAATGTCAGTTGAAAACTTAAACGATGTCTTGAAAGATCTTGATCCGCAAGAAACACAAGAATGGATTGATGCTTTAGAAGCAGTTATTGAAGAAGAAGGAAGCGAAAGAGCTCATTTTCTTTTGGAAAAACTTATTGATAAAGCAAGAAGAAGTGGAGCATATTTACCATATAATGCGACTACTGCTTATTTGAATACTATTCCAGTAGAACAAGAACCTAAAATGCCAGGTAACTTATCACTAGAGAGAAAAATAAGATCTATCATTAGATGGAATGCACAACTTATGGTTTTAAGAGGTTCTAAAAAAGATTTAGAATTAGGTGGGCATATCGCATCTTTTCAATCTTCTGCAACACTATATGATGTTGGATTTAATCACTTTTTTCAAGCACCAAATGAAAAAGATGGTGGAGATTTAATATTTTTCCAAGGACATATATCTCCAGGTATCTATGCAAGAAGTTTTCTAGAAGGAAGACTAACTCAAGAACAAATGGATAACTTCAGACAAGAAGTTCATGGAAAAGGTTTACCATCATATCCACATCCTAGACTTATGCCAACATATTGGCAGTTTCCAACTGTATCTATGGGACTAGGACCTATTCAAGCTATTTATCAAGCAAGATTTTTAAAATACTTAACTGATAGAGGAATCAAAGATTGTTCTAATCAAAAGATTTATTGTTTCATGGGTGATGGTGAGTGTGACGAACCTGAATCATTAGGAGCAATTGGACTTGCAGGAAGAGAAGGATTAGAAAACTTAATTTTTGTTATCAATTGTAACTTACAAAGACTTGATGGTCCTGTTAGAGGAAATGGAAAAATTATCCAAGAACTTGAAGGTGAATTTAGAGGTGCTGGATGGGAAGTACTTAAAGTTATCTGGGGAAGCAAATGGGATGAACTATTAGCTAAAGATACATCTGGAAAACTTCTAGAACTTATGGAAGAGACTGTTGATGGTGAGTACCAAAACTTTAAACAAAAAGGTGGAGCTTACACAAGAGAAAAATTCTTCAACAAATACCCTGAAACTGCAAAACTTGTAGAAAATATGAGTGATGATGAAATTTGGATGTTAAACAGAGGTGGACACGATCCAGTTAAAGTTTATGCAGCATACAAAAAAGCAAATGAAACTAAAGGTAGACCATCTGTTATCTTAGCTAAGACTGTAAAAGGTTACGGTATGGGTGAAGCTGCTGAAGGTAAAAATATTGCCCATGGTGTTAAAAAAGTAGATTTAAAATCTTTAAGACAATTTAGAGATAGATTTGATATTCCTGTAACTGATGAAGAAATTGAAAAATTACCTTATTATTTACCAGCTGAAGATTCAGAAGAGATGAAATACATCAAAGAAAAAAGAGCTGCACTTGGTGGATTTGTTCCTCAAAGAAGAGAAGCCTTTACTGAAAAACTTGTTATTCCTGAATTAAGTGCTTTTGATGCCATTTTACAAGGAAGTGGTGATAGAGAAATCTCTACAACTATGGCATTTGTAAGAGTTTTAAATACACTTGTTAAAGATAAACAAATCGGAAAAAGAATTGTTCCTATCGTTCCTGATGAAGCTAGAACATTCGGTATGGAAGGTATGTTTAGACAACTTGGTATTTATGCAGCTGAAGGTCAAAAATATATTCCACAAGATAAAGATCAAGTGGCATACTATAAAGAAGATAAAAAAGGTCAAGTATTACAAGAAGGTATTAATGAATTAGGTTCAATGGGTTCTTGGATAGCAGCAGCTACTTCATACTCAATCAATGATTGTCCTATGATTCCATTTTATATTTTCTACTCAATGTTTGGATTCCAAAGAACAGGTGATATGTGTTGGGCAGCGGGAGATCAAAAAGCAAAAGGTTTCTTAATCGGTGGAACATCTGGTAGAACTACACTTAATGGTGAAGGTTTACAACATGAAGATGGACATTCTCACATTATTGCTAATACTATTCCAAATTGTGTTACTTATGACCCAACATTTGGTTATGAAGTTGCAGTTATTGTTCAAGATGGTGTTAGAAGAATGTATGGTGAAACACAAGAAGATGTATTCTACTACATTACAACATTAAATGAAAATTACCACCAACCAGCAATGCCAAAAGGTGCTGAAGAAGGTATCAAAAAAGGTATTTATAAATTAGAAACTGTTAAAGCTAAAAATGACTATAAAGTTAATTTATTAGGTTCAGGTTCAATTTTACAACAAGTTAGAACGGCTGCTAAAGTATTAGCAGATGATTATGGAATCGCAAGTGATATTTACTCAGTTACTTCATATAACGAATTAACAAGAGATGCACAAGATGTAGAAAGATCAAATATGTTAGATATCAATGGAAAAGATAAAGTTCCATATGTAGCTCAAGTATTAGGTGATGACGAAGAATCTATCTTCATATCTGCAACTGATTATATGAAATCATATTCTGAGCAAATCAGCCCTTACTTAAAAGGAAGCTTCAAAGCTTTAGGAACTGATGGATTTGGTAGAAGTGATAGTAGAGCTAACTTAAGAAGTTTCTTTGAAGTTGATGCAGACTTTATTGTGTTTACAACTTTATCACAACTTGTTAAAAATGGTAAATTGAAAAAATCTATTTTAGCTGATGCTATGAAAAAACATAACATCAACCCAGATAAAATCAACCCACTAAAAGCATAAGGAGTAAGAAATGAGTACAATTCAAGATATTTATATTCCTGATTTAGGGGCTGACAAAGATGTTGATTTAATTGACATTATGGTTAGTGTTGGTGATACAGTTGAAGTTGAAGATGGTTTAATTACACTTGAGACTGAAAAAGCATCTATGGATGTTCCTACAACTCATGCAGGTGTTGTAAAAGAGATACTTGTGAAAGTTGGAGATAAAGTAAATTCTGGTGATTTAATTGCAAGAATTGAAATCCAAGATGAGGCAAGTAACGAAGAAGCTCCAGCAGAAACTTCAACACCTGCTCCTAAAGCAGAAGAGAAAAAAGAAGCACCAGTTGCTTCAGCTCCTGCTAGTTCTGAGCCAATGGATTTAAAATCAGCAGAAGCAGAACTTCAAGGAATTTCAGCTTCAGGTGCACAAGTTTCTTGTCAACTAATCCAAGATCAAACTATTTGTTCAGTAATTGAAGAAGTTCATATTCCTGATTTAGGTGCAGATAAAGATGTTGATTTAATTGATGTTATGGTTAATGTAGGTGATACAGTTGAAGCAGAACATGGTTTAATTACACTTGAAACTGAAAAAGCATCTATGGATGTACCTGCTCCATTTGCAGGTGAGATTTTAGAACTTTTTGTTAAAGTTGGAGATAAAGTAAACTCTGGTGACTTAATTGCTAAGATGGTAAAAACTGTAGTTATGGAAAGTAAAGTTCCAACTCCAGCACAAGCTCCTAAACAAGAAGCTCCAAAAGAAGAGAAAAAAGCACCTGCAACATTACAAGCAGCAGTTGCAACATCAACTGTTAAAGAAGACACAAGTGTATTATCTCAAAAAGCTAAAAAAGTTTATGCAAGTCCAAGTGTAAGAAAAATAGCAAGAGAATTTGGTGTTGATTTAGGTTTTGTAAAAGGAAGCGCTAAAAAAGGTAGAATTCTAAAAGAAGATATCAAAGCTTATGTAAAAGAACAACTAAATAAACCAGCAAGTGCATCTGGAAGTGGATTAGGATTTAATCTACCAGAACTTAAAGAAGTAGATTTCTCACAATTTGGTGAAATTGAAACTGTTGAGTTAAGTAGAATCCAAAAAATTTCAGGACCAAGTTTACATAGAAACTGGGTATCAATTCCTCATGTAACACAATTTGATGAAGCTGATATTACAGAACTAGAAAGCTTTAGAAAAGCACAAAATGCTATTGCTGATGGGTTTAAACTTTCACCTTTAGTATTTGTGGTTAAAGCTGTGGCAAAAGCCTTAGCTATTCATCCTAAATTTAATTCATCATTAAGTGCTGATGGACAAAATTTAATTATGAAAAAATATTTCCATATTGCTATTGCAGTTGATACACCAAATGGTCTTATGGTTCCAGTAATTAGAGATGTTGATAAAAAAGGATTCAAAGAAATAGCTATTGAGATGGCTGAGATTTCTAAAAAAGCAAGAGAAGGTAAACTTAAATCTGCTGATATGCAAGGTGCATCATTTACAATTTCTTCTTTAGGTGGAATTGGTGGTACTAAATTTACTCCAATTATCAATGCTCCTGAAGTTGCAATATTAGGATTATCAAAATCAGAAATGAAACCAGTATGGAATGGTGAAAACTTTATACCAAGATTAACTTTACCGTTATCATTATCTTATGATCACAAAGTAATCGATGGTGCTGATGGTGCAAGATTTACAACTACTTTATCACAGCTATTAAGTGATATTAGACTATTAAGTCTGTAAGGAAGAGAAATGAGTAAAGTTATAGATATTTTAATTCCTGATTTAGGTGCTGATAAAGATGTTGATTTAATCGATGTTATGGTTAGCATTGGAGATAAAGTAGAAGAAGAAGATGGACTTATTACCCTAGAGACTGAAAAAGCCTCTATGGATGTTCCAACTACTCACGGTGGTATTATAAAAGAGATTCTTGTAAAAGTTGGAGATAAAGTTAACTCTGGTGATTTAATTGCAAGAATTGAAATAGAAGATGAAGCTTCAGCAACACCAGCTGTTGAAGAAAAAGTGCAAGAAGCACCAAAAGCTAAAACTGAGCCAGCAAAAACTTCTACAAATACTGATGGTGCAGGTGAAGTAAAAGGTCAAGTACTAGTAATAGGCGCAGGACCTGGTGGTTATTCTGCTGCTTTTAGATGTGCAGATTTAGGTTTAGATACAGTTTTAGTGGAAAGATATCCAACACTAGGTGGAGTTTGTCTAAATGTTGGTTGTATTCCATCTAAAGCACTTCTTCATGTGGCAAAAGTTATGGAAGAAGCAGAACACATTTCACATGCAGGAATCAAGTTTGCAAAACCTGAGATTGATTTACCAGGAGTTGCAGCTTATAAAAGTGGTGTTGTAAAAAAACTAACTGATGGTTTAGGTGCAATGGCTAAAATGAGAAAAGTAACAGTAGTTCAAGGTTATGCTAAATTTTTAGATAATAACTCTGTTATCGTTGAGCATACTGATGTTGAAGGTAAACAAACAAAAGTTACTTTTGATAATTGTATTATTGCAGCTGGATCTCAAAGCTCTAAAATGTCATTTATACCTCATGAAGATCCTAGAATTTGGGATTCTACTGATGCCTTAGAAGTAAAAGAAGTACCAAAAAGACTTCTAGTTATGGGTGGAGGAATTATCGGACTTGAAATGGGAACTGTTTATCAAAAATTAGGAAGCCAAGTTGACTTCGTAGTTAGAGGTAAACAACTAATGAGCGGAACTGATGCTGATATAGTTAAAATGTATACTAAATCAAATGCAAAAAGATTTAATGTAATGTTCGAAACTCAAGCACAATCAATCATCCCAAAACAAGATGGTGTTTATGTTGAATTCAAAGGTAAAAATGCACCAGAAGGTGCAGTAGCTTATGATGCAATTCTTGTAGCAATGGGAAGAAGTGCAAATGGTAATAAACTAGACCTTCAAAATTGTGGGGTAAATGTTGATGATTATGGAATCATAAAAGTTGACAATCAAATGAGAACAAATGTACCAAATATCTATGCAATTGGAGATATTGTTGGGCAGCCTATGCTTGCACACAAAGCAGTACATGAAGGTCATGTGGCAGCTGAAGTTATTGCAGGAGAGAAAGTATTCTTTGAACCAAAACAAATTCCAAGTATCGCTTATACCTTCCCAGAAATTGCTTGGGCTGGTATGACTGAAAATGAAGCAAAAGCAGCTGGTGTAAACTATGAGGTATCAACTTTCCCATGGTCAGCATCAGGTAGAGCATTGGCAAGTGATGTTTCAAGTGATGGTATGACTAAACTTATTTTTGATAAAGATACTCACCAACTAATTGGTGGAGCACTTGTTGGAGATAACGCAGGTGAATTACTAGGTGAAATTTCACTAGCACTTGAAATGGATTGTGATGCAGAAGATATTGCACTTACAATTCATGCACACCCTACTTTACATGAATCAGTTGGTATGGCAGCTGAAATATTCCACGGAAGTATTACAGACTTACCAAATGCAAAAGCTAAAAAGAGATAAAACTCTTTTTAGTTATGTTATAATTATGAATGACATTTTATAACATATTAGATTTTATATTCTTTTTAATACTATTTTTCCTAATTTATCACTCTTATGTACAAAAAACTTATCTAAAAATATTTGAATATTTTAAAATCTTTTTTATACTTTCAATCTCTGCAAAATTTGCTCCTGAAAGTGCAACCTTATTACAAAAATTTCATATAACAAAAGCAGATACATATACTACTCTTATATTAATTGCCTTTGCCATAAATCTATTAATACTATATTTTGGATGGGATTTTATATTTAAAATACTTTCAAAATTTATTGATAGTCAAAATATCAAATCTTTGTTGGCAAAAGTTATAACAGTAATTGAAATAAGTGTTTTAAGTACGCTTTTTCTATATGTGGTAATGCAGTTTTATCCTGCGAAAAAGTATATTTATCCATCTGTGAAAAAAAGCTATACCTATCCTAAAATAGAGAAATTTTATACTCACTTTTTAAATGATAATTTTGTCTTTATGATACTGAATCAAGATACAGCAACAAATCATAAAGAGCTACTATTTAAAAGTTTTAAAAATAGCTTCTAATTTTGTTTGCCCACTCAATATAAGCTTTCATATTTAAATGTAAACCATCTGTTGTATAAATATTTAACAAAACCTCATCCCTTGATAAATTCTCATTTAAATCTATAAAAGTAAGATTATTGTCATTACAATACTCTTTGAGTTTGATATTGATTTCTTTTACTTTTTTATTAAAAGAGTTCATTTGTGTATAAAGTACAGATTGTACAAAAACTTTTGAAGTAGATTTGATTTTCAATCTATTTAATATTTGGATATAATTCTCAAAAATTTTGTCTAAACTCTTATAAGAATTCATATCATTAATACCAATCATTAGATAAATACATTTAGAGTGAACTTCAATAGCTAAATCTAATCTAGCTAAAATATCAACTGTAGTATCAGCATCATGACCAAGGTTTATAATTTTTTTGGGGTAAAGAAGAACATCCCACTCTCCCCTTGCTGTAAGAGAGTCACCTAACATTACTATATCAATATTGTTTTTCATGTTTACCAACTTTATACTTTATTGATATATTTTATTAGCCTTTGGCTTATTCCTTTATCAAACTTTTATTTAATCTATATATTGTAAGTGTAAGTTTATCAATGAAACTTTTGTGATGGGATACGATTATCATAGATTTTTTTATAGAATTTAAAATCTCACATATAGTATTTTCACTTTTCTCATCTAAATCATTCGTAGGCTCATCAAGAAGCAATATTTTTGGTTTGGTAATAAGAATCCCAGCTAAGGCTACGATCTTCTGCTCACCGCCACTTAATTCATGTATAATCCTATTTTCTAACTTCTTTATATTTAAGTTTTCCAAAACTTCGCTAGCTTTTGTATATGATTCATCTTTTGATACACCTTTTGCCCTTAAAGCAAACATCACATCTTCTATTACAGTTGGACATAAAAAGTGATTTGAAACATCTTGGGGTAGATATCCTATATCACTTCTATATTTTCTAAAATCTTTTAGTGAGCCCATTTTGTCATGGAATATTTCAATGTAACCACTTGAAGGAGAGATTAAACCTGCAATTATTTTAAGTAAAGTACTTTTCCCACTTCCATTTGCTCCAACAACAGCAACTTTTTCTTCATGTCCTACATTTAAATTTATATTTTCCAACAAACTTTTGCTTTCACATGAATAATTTACATCTCTTACATTAACAGAACAACTCATAGACTTACCACCATTTTATTAATTGCAACAATAAATACTAAAATTGAAAGTATAATATAGTTTTTATTTTTTGAGGGCATTTCAAGTAGATAAATTTCACCATTAAATCCTCTTGAAATCAAACTATCTCTCATCTCTTCTGATTTTCTAATTGATTTTATAAACATCATTGCAAATACATTTCCATATGTTTGGTAACTAAAAAGATTACTTCTAGCATGAAATCCTCTAAGTCTAAGTGTTGCTTTTATTGTTTTAAATTCTTTAAAAAGATATTCAATCATCACAATAGTAAAATAAAATATTGTCACAAATTTTTTAGGAAATCGAAGTGAATTAAAACCTCTTACTATGTCATAACCTTTTGATTTATAAAAAACCAGTAAATTAAATAATAAAATAAAATTTGTTCTAAAAAAAAGCTCAATTGCTTTATTTATATCATGGAAGGCTACAAAAACTACTAAAAAAATTATAAATAGATTTATCAACGCAAGTTTTTTTAAAATAGATAATACCTCTTTATACTCAACAATTAGCATAAATAATATTGGCAATAAAAAAATATATTCTATATGAAAAGAAAAAGCTACAATTGCAGAATAAATAAGTGAAACTAATAATTTAATTGGATATTCGTTCATTTTCTCTTTACTTTTTTGATTAGGAAAAATATTATACCAATTAAAAGTAAAGAGATAACTATTTTATAATACTTTTGAGTCTCCTCTTCTTGTATATGTTTTGTTAAGCTTTGGATATGTGGCTTTGAAACTTCTATCTTCTCTTGTGCCATATGCCCACCTTCAGCATCAACGATTACATCTATATTTTTATACTTTGAATTATAAGTGTATTTTCCCTGTTTATCAAGTCTATCTTCAAATACAATTTTGTCGTTATTCTTTATGATTAATTTACAGTTTTGACAAACTGCCCCACTAGCAAAATAAGCATAAACATGTACATGACTATCTTCATTTGTTAAAAAGACATTTAATTTATGAGCCCATACACTAGAAAATAGTATTAAAATTATAAAGATATATTTCACAATCCAGCCTTCAAAATCTTTGGATAAGTTTTTTTAATAAATTGCAATAAAAACATACTTATAATTCCTTCAATAAGCATAGCACCAGAATCAACTATAAATATAGTATATGAAGCATACTCATACTCTGGTTTTGAAAAAAGTAAGATTATTGCTAAAAAAAGCGTAGCAAAAAATGTACCTAAAAATCCCACTAAAAAAAACTTTACTTTTTCATTTAATTTATTAGTAATTTCCATATTATATAAATAATACACAATGATTGCCGGCATTCCCATAACAAAAAGATTTACTCCTAGTGATACAACACCTCCATAACCTAAAAGTAAAGCTTGAAGTACTAAAGCTATAAAAATACTAATAAAACTCATCCACCCAATTAGTATCCCAATCACGCCAATAAGGACTAAATGTATTTGGGTAACACCAAGTGGGACATGAATAAATGTTGCTATAAAAAACATAGCACTCATAGCTGCTGCTAAAGTTATCTTTTCATCTTTTATTGATTTAATAGAGATATATAAACAAACCAAACTAATAGCACTAACAACTACAGTTGATTCTAAAGTTAAGACACCATCTGCTATATGCACTAGTAAGCCTTAATCCAAAGCAATGCACCATTTTCTATAGGATACTCTTTGCCATCTTTATTTTTAATTTCACCCTCTTCAATTAAAGCTGCAAATCCCCACCATCCTTTGTGATTCATTACAAAAGAAAAAATACCATTAGCATCAGTTTTAACAACTTGTGTTACATGACTGCTTGTTGGAGCTTTTAAATTAAAATCATTATATAGTTCAACTTCTACTTCAACATTACTAGCTGGTTTACCATCGTGTAAAACTTTCCCTTGAAATAAATTACCCGCATATAAGCCAAAAGGTTTAACCATAGGTACTATTTCATACTTCAATCCAATAGGTTCATCCCAACCATCTTCTAAACCATAAGCACCAACAATTAGTTTTGGTACATGAATAATATATTTTCCTTCTGCTGGCTCAAAATAAGGTTGTGGCTCAACAAAAAACTTATATACACCTGGCATATTTATTTTATATTTTGCACTCCATGATTTGTGGTCTAATTTAGTAGTTTCACTTACAGGTATTTTATTGGTATTACTATTTACAAATAATTTTGGCTTTTCCATTGTCATTCCATTTTGCTCAAAAGGATGTATAAATGAAATATCAAAAGTAAGTGTTGAATCTTTTTTATCCTCAACAACATCAGTATTTGACATAAAAGTTAAGAAGTGAGCTTCTGATAGTGTAAGTAACATAATAAGAGTAGAAATAATTTTTAACATGAGTTTCCTTTTTGTTTTGAAGATTATAAATCTATATGCGTTAAAGCGCACTAAATAAAAAAGACACTTATGTATTTTTAGAAAAAGTTTAAGAGAAATAATAAAAAGAGGTAAGAAAACCTCTTAAATTATTATGCTTTAGGAAGTAGCTTCACAGGTACGATTTGAAATTCATCCATGTTCCATACATTGTTTGTAACATATGGCTCATTATCTATCCAATCATTTAATTCATCTTCTGTTTCAAAATCAACAAATAGTGTAGAACCAACCATTTGATCTTCTTCAATTAGAGCACCTGCATTGATTATTTTACCTTCAGCTATAAGTTTTTTTGCACCTGCAACATGAGCATCTCTTACTTCTAATCTTTTATCAAGAGCATTGTCATTATCATAAGCAATTATTAAATATTGCATTGTATTCCTTTAGGTTTATTTTAAGAAATAACATTTTAGCATTAAAAAAATATGATATAAATTATGTGTTAAAAAGAAGTCCCGAAGCAACGGCAAAACAGAAAGGATAAAGTAATACATTGAAGTATCTAAATAATAGTGTTATATTAATATTTATGGGCATTACTTCTTCTATTTTTGCTCCAGAAGAGAGTTTTTGCATCATGTTTAATTTAAAAGCTAAGTCAAAAAACTTGATAAGAATAATACTTGACATCCAAAAGCCATAATTAGATAAATAAATTGATACAGCAAGTGTATAAAAGAATGTAATATGCAAGACAAAATATAAAAAGATATTTTTACTAAAGACTTGATAGTTATTATAAATTAGGCCATAAAGATTGTCGTGTTTTTGCCAGTTTGACTCAAATAGTTCTAGAGCCATAAAAAGTAGTAATAAAGAGTATAAATCCATGATTAAATATCACAATAGAGCAAAAGCTCTATTGCCTATTTTTCAGGTATGCTAAATTTGATTTTTTGATCTTTATAAAGACCAGTTCCAACTGGTATAGTTCTACCAATTACAACATTTTCTTTTAAGTCTTCTAATAAATCCATTTTAGCACTAATCGCAGCTTCTGTAAGAACTTTAGTAGTCTCTTGGAAAGATGCAGCAGAAATAATAGAATCAGATGTAACCGCAGCTCTTGTAATACCTAATAATAAAGGATCAGCAATCGCAGGTTCTCCACCTAGTCTCATAATTCTTCTATTTTCAATTTGGAATCTTTTTTTAGAAACCATATCTCCCACGATAAACTTAGTATCTCCACCATCAAGAATAGAAACTTGTCTTAACATTTGAGATAAAATAACCTCAATATGTTTATCAGCAATATTTACCCCTTGAGATCTATATACTTGTTGTACTTCAGAAACAATAAAGTAATGTAATGCTTTCTCACCTAAAATTCTTAATACATCATGAGAAGCAACTTGTCCATCAGTTAATGCCTCACCAGCATGAACAAACTCACCTTCATGTACCAAAATTTGTTTAGCTTTGTCAACTAAATACTCTACTTTGCTACCTTTATCATCAGTTATGATAATTCTTTGTTTATTTCTTAAGCTTTTTCCAAAAGAAATTACACCATCAAAAGATGCTAATACAGCAATATTTTTTGGTCGTCTAGCTTCAAATAACTCAGATACTCTTGGAAGACCCCCAGTAATATCTTTTGATTTTTGAGAAGCTTTTGGAGTTTTACCAATGATATCAGCTATCTCAACTTTTTGTCCTTCTGAAACAAAAAGAGATGTTTTAGGGTCAAGGGTATATCTAATTAATTCATCAGATCCAGTTGCTAAAACAATAGTTGGTTTAAATCCAGCAGGAACATATTCATTAATAACTAATTTAGAAGTACCTGTTAAATCATCAAATTGCTCAGATGCTGTAATTCCTGGGATAATGTCTTCAAATGTTACAGTACCAGCTTTTTCTGAAATAGTTGGATTTGCATATGGATCCCATTCTGCAATAACAACTCTCTCATCAGCTTCTGGTTTAGAAAGAATAGTCTCTTTTTCAACTGCTGTATTATCATCTAATTCTATAACAGAACCTCTTGCAATATAGTGTCTTAATGCTTCTCTATCATCACCATCAACGATAACAGCAAAAAGTCCTTTATCTACAACTTTATCTCCAGCTTTAATATCTGGTCTTCTTTCTAAATAATCTCCAGTTAATTTATAGTATTTAACTGAACCTTTAGCTCCTGATGTAACTAAAGTAATAATAGGTGCACCATCTTCAACTTTTAATTCAGATGCAAAAGGAACTCGGTTTGGAACATTCCAACCGTCTTTAATCATCTCTACTATTGATTCATTTGCTTCAACTTCTTCACCATCAGCATATGGTAAGTAAAGTTTACCTTCAATTTTACCAGATACCCCTGCTAGTTCATTTGGTCTTGCAACATCATTTTTTCTTAAATAGAATTTTTTCTCTTCTTTTCCATTAGTAATTGTTAAAATTGTCTCTTCATGTAGAGTCTCAGTTGTAATTTTACCTTTAAATGGTGCATTGATTTTTGGTTCAACAAGTAAAATACCTGCATTTCTTCTATTTGCAACAATTATTTTATCAGCTTTAGAAACATAAGTTTTGATATTATAATATCTAATAAACCCTTCTTTATCAGCTCTTAATTCTCTTTCTGTTTGAGTTGCACTTGCAGTTCCCCCAACGTGGAAAGTTCTAAGTGTAAGCTGTGTTCCTGGCTCCCCAATTGATTGAGCAGCTAAAACCCCAACAGCTTCACCTGGATTTGCTTTTCTTTGCTCACCAAGGTTTAGACCATAACATTTTGAACATAATCCATTTTCTATTTTACAAGTTAATGGTGTTCTAATTACTACAGATTTAACTTCTGAATCTTTTACAATTTTTGCATCTTCTTCAGTAATTAATGTACCTTCAGTAAATAATATTTCATTAGATATTGGATCAATAATATCTTCTGCTATTACTCTACCTGTGATTCTTTCTTCTAAACTCTCAGTTAATTCATTACCACTTGATAAATCAGTGATTTCAATACCTTCGTGAGTTCCACAATCTTCAGCTGTAATTCTTACATTTTGAGATACATCAATTAGTTTTCTTGTTAAGTAACCCGCATTTGCAGTTTTAAGTGCAGTATCGGCAAGACCTTTTCTAGCTCCGTGAGTTGAAATAAAGTACTCAAGTACATTTAAACCCTCTTTAAAGTTAGAAATAATTGGTGTTTCAATAATAGAACCATCTGGCTTAGCCATAAGACCCCTCATACCTGCAAGTTGTCTAATTTGAGCAGCAGACCCTCTAGCCCCTGAATCGGCCATCATATAAATAGAATTAAATCCATTTTTATCAGTCTCAACTAATTCCATCATCTCTCGACCAAGTTTATTATTAACTTCTGTCCAGATATCAATAATTTTATTATATCTTTCTTGCTCAGTTAATAAACCTTGCTCGAATTGTTTTTGAACTTCAATAACATCTTTTTTAGACTTAGCAATATGCGCAGGTTTAGTTTCTGGAACTCTAATATCATCAATAGAAACAGAAATACCAGCATCAGTTGCATATCTAAAACCTAGGTTTTTAAGGTTATCCAAGAATCTTGGAGTAACTTCATATCCACCATGTTTATAAATATAATCAACTAAAATACCAATATCTTTTTTCTTTAAAACTTTATTCCATAATTCTAAAGGAACAAAATCAGGTAAAATATTATGTACAATTAGTCTTCCAACTGTTGTATGAATGATTTTGTCATTCATTTTTGTTCTAATTTTTGCATGTAAATCTACTTGTTTCATTTCTAAAGCAATAACTGCTTCATCAACACCAGTAAATAGTTTATGCTCACCTTTTACACCATCTTTTTCTAATGATAGATAATAAATACCTAAAATCATATCTTGCGAAGGAACAGCAATTGCTCTCCCTGATGCTGGTAAAAGAATATTCATAGAACTCATCATAAGAATTTTTGCTTCTGCAATAGCTTCTTGTGATAAAGGTACGTGAACTGCCATCTGGTCACCATCGAAATCGGCATTAAATGCAGAACATACTAATGGGTGTAATTGAATAGCTTTTCCATCAATTAGCGTTGGGTGGAACGCTTGAATTGAAAGTTTATGAAGAGTTGGAGCTCTATTTAGCATAATTGGATATTCATCAACAATTTCACTTAAACATTCCCAAACTTCATTAGTCTCAGCTTCAATCATTCTTTTTGCTGATTTTAATGTAGTTGCATAACCTTTTTCTTCTAGTTTTGCCATCAAGTGTGGTTTAAATAACTCTAAAGCCATTTTTTTAGGAATACCACATTGATCCATATTTAAAGATGGTCCAACAACGATTACAGATCTTCCTGAGAAGTCAACTCTTTTACCAAGCAAATTCTGTCTAAATCGTCCTTGTTTACCTTTAATAATTTCAGATAAAGATTTTAAAGGTCTTTTATTTGCACCTTTAACTGCATTTGCAGTTTTACCATTATCAAATAAAGCATCAACTGCTTCTTGAAGCATTCTTTTTTCATTTCTTTGAATGATTTCAGGAGCATCAAGTTCTGATAATCTTTTAAGTCTATTATTTCTGTTTATTACTCTTCTATAAAGGTCATTTACATCAGATACAGCAAATTTTCCACCATCAAGTGAAACAAGAGGTCTTAAATCTGGTGGAAGAACTGGAAGTTGAGTTAACATCATCCATTCAGGTCTATTTCCAGAGTTAATAAAGTTTTCAACAACTTTTAATCTTTTGATAATAGTTTTAGTTTTAGCTTCTGATTTAGTAGATTTCATATCTTCTTTTAAGCTATGTAATAATTCCATTAAATCAAGGTTTTCAAGTAAATCTCTTACAATTTGTCCACCCATATTAGCTTCAAAACCAGTATGTTCATAATGATCATAAATAGTTCTATATTGCTCTTCATTTAAAATGTCATATTTCATTACTTTTTTAGAATGTTCATTATCATAAAAAGCTTCACCTGGCTCATTTACGATATATGCCTCATAGTATAATACTCTTTCTAAATCTTTTAATTTAACACCAAGTAATGTACCAATTCTTGTAGGTAATGAACTTACCATCCAAATATGAGCAACAGGAGATACTAAGTCAATATGTCCCATTCTGTGTCTTCGCACTTTTGCAGAAGTTACTTCAACCCCACATTTTTCACAAACAACACCTTTGTATCTCATTTTTTTGTATTTACCACAAAGACATTCGTAATCTTTTACTGGCCCAAAAATTTTCGCACAAAATAAACCATCTCTTTCAGGTTTTAATGTTCTATAATTAATTGTTTCAGGTTTTTTAACTTCTCCACAAGACCAAGAAAGAATCTTTTCTGGACTTGCTAGTCTTAATTGAAACGCTGAAAAATCTTGTGGTCTTTCTAACTCTTTTATCTCAATTGGTTCTAATACTGTATTTTTACTCATTATTTTCTACCTCGTCAAAAATCTCTACATCTAAACCTAAAGCTTTTAACTCTTTTGTTAATACAAAGAAAGTTTCAGGAACACCTGAATCTGGAACATTTTCACCATTTGAAATTGCTCTATAAGCTCTCGTTCTTCCTTCTACGTCATCAGATTTTGTTGTAAGCATTTCTTTAAGAACAGCAGTTGCTCCATAAGCTTCCAATGCCCAAACTTCCATCTCTCCAAATCTTTGACCACCAAATAGTGCTTTACCACCAACTGGTTGTTGTGTTACAAGTGAATAAGGTCCAGTAGATCTTGCGTGAACTTTTTCATCAACTAAGTGATGTAGTTTTAGCATATACATATAACCTACATTTACTCTTTCTTTCATCTTATCACCAGTTTTACCATCAATAAGATTAGTTTTACCATCTAAGTCAATTTTTGCTAATTCAAATAGTTTTAAGAATTCATCTTCTTTTACACCATCAAATACTTGAGTTGCAAATCTAACACCTTTTGTCCAATCTTGTGCATAATCAACTAATTCATCATCACTTAATTTAGCTAAAAACTCTTTACCATTCATAAGTTTTGCAACATCAGCAATTTCTGTCATCTTAGCTCTTAATTCAGATACAAATTCAGTCTTCTTAGCATCAAAGATATCTTGAATTTGAGTTCCAAGTCTTTTACCTACTAATCCTAAGTGAACTTCAAGAATTTGTCCAATATTCATCCGTGATGGAACCCCTAGTGGATTTAATATAACATCAACAGTTGAACCATCTTCTAAATATGGCATATCAACTTGAGGTACGATGTTAGAAACAATACCTTTGTTTCCATGTCGTCCTGCCATTTTATCCCCAACTTTGATTTTTCTCTTAGTTGCGATATAAACTTTAACTTGTTTGATTACACCTGATTGTAAAATATCATCATGCTCTAATACTTCAAGTTTTTCTTCATGGTCAGTTCTTAATCTAGATTTTTGATTAATAAAATACTCTTTTATATCGTTGTATTTTTTCTCAACATCTTTATCATAAGAAGATACTACTTTTTTCATAGCAAATCTATTTACATTTGCTAATACATCTAAAGGAATAACTTGACCTTTTTTATAAATTACATCATCTAAATCAACATCTTTAACTAATAGGGCTTTTGATAATAAATCATTGATTTTTAAAATCTCTTCTCTATCAAGCATTAATAGTTTATCATGATGTTTTAAATCAAGTTCAGCTTTTTCTGATTCTATTTCAGCAACTGCTCTTGAATCTTTTTCATAACCTTTTTTAGTGAAAACTTTTACATCAACAACTGTACCTTCCATTGAAGTAGGACAGTAAAGTGATTTATTAATAACGTGACCTGCTTTTTCACCAAAGATTGCTCTTAATAGTCTCTCTTCAGGAGTTGGTTTAATTTCACCTTTTGGTGTAACTTTTCCAACCATAATCATACCTGGCTTGATAAATGTACCAACTTTTACAATTCCTGATTCATCAAGATGTGTAATTGATTCATCTTTTACACCTGGTAAATCTCTTGTTATCTCTTCATTACCATGTTTAAGCTCTCTACACTCAACATCTTTTTCATAAATATGAATAGAAGTAAATGCATCTTCTTTAATTAATCTTTGAGATAATACAATCGCATCTTCGTAGTTATATCCATTCCATGGCATAAAGGCAACACAAGCATTAACACCAACTGCTAATTCACCTTTGTCCATTGAAGGACCATCAGCGATTACTTGACCTTTTTGAACTGTATCACCCTCTTTTACTGCAATTCTTTGCCCAAAAGATGTATTATTATTTGTTCTAACATTTTTATTTACACTATAATGGTCAATAAATGCACCATTTTCATCTTCACCTCTAACGTAAATATTTTTTGCATCAGCTTTTTCAACAATACCAGTTCTATCAGCTTTAATAGCTTCCCAAGCATCTCTTGCAACTGTTTTTTCTAAACCAGTTCCAACGATTGGAGCATTTGGTCTTAATAATGGAACAGCTTGTCTCATCATATTCGATCCCATAAGTGCTCTATTGGCATCATCATGTTCTAAGAATGGAATTAATGAAGCAGCAACACCCATAACCATTTGAGAAGAAATATCAATTAAATTAACTTTCCCTCTTTCAACAATTAGGATTTCACCGTCTTGTCTAGCTTCAATTAAAGGTTCAACAATTTTACCATTGTCATCAACTTTAGTAGAACCAGGAGCAATTAATAATCCCTCTTCTTGAGTTGCAGTAACATAAATAATTTCATTTGAAACAATACCATCATGAACTTTTTTATATGGTGCTTCAATAAATCCTAATTCATTTACTTTAGCAAATGTAGAAAGTGTATTGATAAGACCAATATTTTGTCCCTCTGGAGTCTCAACTGGACAAATTCTTCCGTAGTGAGTTGCGTGAACATCTCTTACTTCAAATCCAGCTCTCTCTTTTACAAGTCCACCCTCACCAAGTGCAGAAAGTCTTCTTTTATGAGTAACTTCTGATAATGGATTAGTTTGGTCCATAAATTGTGATAATTGACCAGATGTAAAGAACTCAGTAATTGTTGATGTAATCATTTTAGAGTTAACTAAATCATGTGGCATTATATCTTCTAATGTACCAGATAAAGTAGTCATTTTATCTCTAATTGCTTTTTGCATTTTGATTAAACCAGAATGCATTTCGTTAGCAAGTAACTCACCAATAGCTCTAATTCTTCTGTTACCTAAGTGATCTCTATCATCGATATGCCCATGACCAGATTTAACTTTTACAAGGTATTGAACAGTTTTAATAACATCTTCATAAGTAAGTGTTGTAACATATTCAGGAACATTTACACCTAACTTGTGGTTCATTTTCATTCTTCCCACTTTTGTTAAGTCATATCTTTCTGGATCAAAGAATAATTTTTTAACGAAATCTTTAGCAGCTTCTTTAGTTACAGGCTCACCTGGTCTCATTACTTTATAAATTCTAATAGCAGCTAAATCATTTTCATCTTCTAATTGCTCAGTTTGTCTTAATAATTTTAAAGACTCAGCATCTGCAGCAAATGCATTGATAATAGAATCATCAACACCTTCAGCTAAATCATTTGCAATATCAAAAGAATCAAAACCTAAGTCAAGTAATTTTTTTAATTTTAATTCATCTAAATGAGTTAAAGAATCAAATAATACTTCACCAGATTCTGGATCAAAAATTGTACCAGCAGTACTTCTATCCATTAATAATTCAACTGGGTATTCAACTAATTTTAATCCACCATCAACTAATGCTTTAGCTTTTCTAGCAGTTAATCTTTTTCCAGCAGCAATTACTAAATTACCTTTATCATCTTTAATATCAAATTCAACTCTTCCTGTGAAATCTTCAGGACTAAATTCAGTTAAGAATTTGTTGTTTTTAATTTTAATATTTAAAATTGGGTAGAACATTTTGATAATATCTTCTTTAGAATATCCTAATGCTCTAAAAAGAATAGTTACAGGAACTTTTCTTCTTTTGTTGATTCTTACATATAATACATCTTTTGCATCATATTCAAAATATAACCAAGAACCTCTATCTGGAATAATTTGTCCAGTGTAGATTAGTTTATTTCCAGCAGTGTTTGATTCTTCTTCTTTGAAGATAACACCAGGAGATCTATGTAATTGGTTAACAACAACTCTTTCAACACCATTTACAATAAATGAAGTTCTATCTGTCATTAAAGGTATTTCTCTAACGAATAAAGATTGTTCTTTCATATCTTTAACGCCGATTTTTTCACCAGTTTTTTCGTTAAGATCCCAAAGAGTTAATCTTATTTTGATTTTTAATGGGATTGAGTAAGTAAGACCTCTAACCATAGACTCTCTAACATCGTATTTTGGTTTACCCACTTCACTTTCTATATAATCAAGAGTAATTCTACCTTGAGCATCATGTATTGGGAAAATTGATTTAAATACTTTTTCTATTCCAGCATCTGTTCTGCTCTCTTTTCCTACCATTAAAAAGTTGTCATACGAATTTTGTTGTAATTGTAATAAATTAGGAATTTCAATATGTTGTGGATTTTTAGCAAAATCGACTCTAAGCCTATTACCAGATTTTAAAGAATTTAGCATAGTTCACCTTGTCAAAAATTTGATTTTTTTTTTGCTTTTTAGTATAAAGCACAAAAGCATCCCTAAAGGATAGGGTTAAAATTCCTTGGAATTTTAACCTTAGCCTTCAAAGATGCTATCTATATACAAGGCATGAAAGCCTTGTATTACATAGAATAAATTACAAGTAAGTAATTATTTTAATTCTACTTTTGCACCAGCTGCTTCTAATTCAGCTTTAGCTGCTTCTGCATCTTCTTTTCCAATACCTTCTTTAACGATTGCACCAGCTTCTTCAGACATAGCTTTAGCTTCTTTTAGTCCAAGACCAGTTAATGCTCTAATTGCTTTAATAACATTAATTTTTTTGTCTCCTGCATCAACAAGAACAACATTAAATTCTGTTTGCTCTTCAGCAGATTCAGTAGCTGCAACAGCTCCTCCAGCAACTGCAACAGGTTGTGCAGATACTCCAAATTTTTCTTCGAATTCTTTTACTAATTCAGATAACTCTAATACAGATAAACCAGAGATGTATTCTAATACGTCTTCTTTAGAAATTGCCATTTCATTTCCTTCTAATTTTTTATTTTTATTTTTATTTAAATAATTGTTGCTTATTAAGCAGCCTCTTCTTCTTTTTTCTTTCTAAGAGCATCAAGCCCAATAGTAAAGTTCGTAACTGGCGCCATCCATGTAGCTGCAAGCATACCAAGAAGTTGTTCTCTTGATGGTAACTTAGCAAATGCATTAACAGTAGCAAGATCAGCGATTTTACCTTCAATGATACCAGATTTGATAGCAAATTTATCTTTATTTGCAGATGCAAAAGTGTCAGCTACTTTACAAGCTGAGATTTGATCTTCTGACCATAAGAAAATGTTTGTACCAGTTAATTCGATATCACCTAATTCAGCATTTTTTACAGAAACAGCAACAAGAGTATTTTTTGCAACTTGTACTTTAGTTCCATTATCTCTAGCGTCTTTTCTTAATACTTCTAACTGTTTATGAGTCAATCCTTTATAATCACAAACTACGATAGCTTGAGACTCTTTGAATTCAGAAGTTAAGAAATCAACGATTTCTGATTTTTGTTGTTTAGTCATCATTATATATTTCCCCCTTTCAAAACATCCAACTTCGGCGGGTTTTACAAGATACGGGGGTATCTAACCAGCTGTCTTCAGTTTTATATCAGTGCCTTGAATAACACTCAAAAATATTGATTTTATCAACATATTTGAATGTTAAAATTTCTTTTAACAAGTTTACAGGTAAATCAAAGACCTAACTGTAAACTTAAATAAATAAAAGTAAAATTTACTTTTATTTACGCTTTTATATCCATAACTTCTAAAACCTCTAATGAAATAGATGGTGACATAGTTAAAGAAAGTGCAGCATTAGTAATATATCTACCTTTTGCAGTTGAAGGTTTAGCTTTATTAATTGCACCTATAAATGCTTTGATATTTTCTGTAATTGCTTCGTTAGAAAATGAAACTTTTCCAACTGCAGCTTGCATATTACCTTTTTTGTCAACTCTATATGTAACTTGACCACCTTTAGCATCATTAACAGCTTTGTTAACATCCATTGTAACAGTTCCAGTTTTAGGATTAGGCATTAAACCTTTTGGCCCTAAAATTCTACCAATTTTACCAACCATTCCCATACAATCAGGAGTTGCTATTAAAACATCAAAATCGATGTTTCCAGCTTGAATTGATTCTACTAAATCATCATTTCCAACAATATCAGCACCAGCTGCTTTTGCTTCATCCATTTTTGTTCCCTTAGCGAAAACTGCAACTCTTACAGTTTTACCAGTACCATGAGGAAGAACAACTGCACCTCTGATCATTTGATCAGCGTGTCTTGGATCTACATTAAGATTAAGTGCAACTTCAACACTTTCATCAAATTTAGCTGATTTTAAATCTTTTACACAAACAACTGCTTCTGCTAATGTGTATTTTTTATCTTCGATTTTTTCTAATAAACTTTTATATCTTTTTGAAACTTTTGCCATTTTATTCTCCGCAATTTTATTTTTTTCAAGGAAACTTTGCTTTTAAAGCTAAAGAATACTTGTTTGCTACCGCCGTTTAAGCCTGGTGGTAAGGCTTATGAAAAGAAATATTAAATTTCTACTTCAATTCCCATAGATCTAGCAGAACCTGCAACAATTTTTGCAGCTTGTTCTTTATCATCTGTATTTAAATCTTTGATTTTCATATCAACGATTTCCATAACTTGATCTTTAGTCAATTTACCAATTTTGTTTTTAAGTGCATTATCGCTACCTTTTTTAACACCTGAAGTTTTTTTAATTAAGTCAGTCATTGGTGGTTGTTTAACTAAAAATGTAAAACTTTTATCTGTATAATAAGTAATTTCTACAGGAATACTAAACCCTGCTTTATCCTTAGTTTTTTCGTTGAAAGCTTTACAAAATTCCATAATATTGATTCCTCTTTGCCCTAATGCAGGACCAACAGGTGGTGATGGGTTTGCAGCACCAGCAGGAATTTGAAGTTTTAAAACACCAGCTATTTTTTTAGCCATCTTTTCTCCTTTTAAATTTGTTGTTTAATGATTTAGACATTAGGCAAGAAAACTCAGAAGCTAATTTTTTTGCCTAATGTCTATATTCAAAGAGTAATTAAACTACTCTTTCTACTTGTGTATAAGAAATCTCTACAGGAGTATTTCTTCCGAAAATTGATACATTTAATTTTAGTATACCTGAAGCTATGTCAAACTCTTCAACTATACCATTAAAGTTTGCAAATGGACCTTCATTGATTCTTACCATTTCCCCATCGTCAAATGAAACTTTTGGTTTAGCAGCAGCTCTATTATTAACTTTATCTAAAATAGAATTGATATCTTTTTCAGATAATGGTGTAGGTTTTTTAGACTCACCAATAAATCTACCAACTTTTGGCATTGATTGAATTCTATGCCATAATGCAGTATCTAAATCAATTTTAGCAAAAGCATATGCTGGGTATAAAGGTCTTTCAACAATTGTTTTATTACCTTTTTTTACTTCAATTAAATCTTCTGTTGGAACTAATACATCAGCAATTTTTCCATCAGCCATTTCATCAGCTAATCTTACTAATGCTCTTTTCACTGTTAATTCACTACCTGAGTGAGTTTGAATTGCATACCATAAATGTGCCATTATTATTTCCTTAGTTTATTACTGAAGACAAGCTAAAAGACATTACAGCATCTATTAGAGCTAAAAATAATGAAATAACTGTTACTACTACAAATACAGAAATATAAGCAGATCTAATTTGTTCTTTAATTGGAAAAATTACTTTTCCTATCTCTTCTCTTGCATTCTTATAATATGTTTTTAACTTACTCACAATCGACTCCAGAGTTATAATTATTTAGCTTATAAATATTTTTTAAAAAAGTTATTTGTTACTACTTTAAGAAATATTTAGTGGCAGGCCAGGAGGGACTCGAACCCCCAGCCATCGGATTTGGAATCCGGCGCTCTACCATTGGAGCTACTGACCTGCTTAAAAAGATAAAAAGGTTAAGTAAAGTCTTACGACTTTAACTTAACTTCTTTATGAATAGTGTGTTTTCTCAATCTCGGACAATATTTGTTAACCTCAAATTTCTCAGTGTGAGTTTTTGGGTTTTTCCAAGTAGTGTAGTTAATATCTCCACTTTCTTGACATTTTAATCCGATTTTTATTCTAACTGCTGCCATATTAATCCTTATTTGATAACTTCAGCAACAACTCCAGCACCTACAGTTCTACCACCTTCTCTGATAGCGAACTTAGTACCTTTTTCAAGAGCAATTGGTGCAACTAAACTAACTGTCATTTCTACATTATCCCCAGGCATAACCATTTCAGTTCCCTCAGGTAATGTACAAGAACCAGTAACGTCTGTTGTTCTTACATAAAATTGTGGTCTATATCCAGAGAAAAATGGAGTATGTCTTCCACCCTCTTCTTTAGAAAGGATATAAACTTCTCCTCTAAATTCTGTATGTGGAGTAATTGTTCCTGGCTTAATAAGAACTTGTCCTCTTTGTACATCTTCTTTTTTGATACCTCTTAAAAGAATACCTGCATTATCTCCAGCTTGACCTTCGTCCATTTCTTTTCTGAACATTTCAATACCAGTTACAGTAGTTTTTTGAGTATCGTGGATACCAACGATTTCAATTTCTTCACCTAGTTTGATAGTACCTTTTTCAATTCTACCAGTAACAACTGTACCTCTACCTTGAATAGTAAATACATCTTCAACAGGCATTAAGAAAGCTTGGTCAGCATCTCTAACTGGAGTTGGGATATAAGCATCTACTTCATCCATAAGTTTATAGATTTTTTCAGACCATTCACCAGCAGTTCCAGTTTTAGCTTCTTCTAGAGCTCTAAATGCAGAACCTGCAATAATTGGAGTATCATCACCTGGGAAATCATAAGTAGATAATAATTCTCTAACTTCCATTTCAACAAGTTCTAACATTTCTTCTTTATCTTCATCATCAAGTTGATCTTCTTTATTTAAGAAAACAACGATGTATGGAACACCTACTTGTTTAGATAATAAGATGTGCTCTCTAGTTTGTGCCATAGGTCCATCAGTTGAAGCGATAACTAAGATAGCTCCGTCCATTTGTGCAGCACCAGTAATCATGTTTTTAACGTAATCGGCGTGACCTGGACAATCTACGTGAGCGTAGTGTCTAGTATCAGTTTCATACTCAACGTGAGAAGTAGCAATAGTAATTCCTCTTTCTCTTTCTTCTGGAGCGTTATCAATTTGATCATAATCCATTGTTGCTTGACCATTTTTTAGTGCAAGAACCATAGTGATCGCAGCAGTTAATGTAGTTTTACCGTGGTCAACGTGACCAATAGTACCAATATTTACGTGTGGTTTACTTCTGTCAAATTTTTCTTTTGCCATAGAATTTTTCCTTTAAAAGATTTAATAAAATTGCCCTCTGAGCAGATAAGCCCAAAAGCTGATCTATTCAGAGGGGTATTGTGAGACATTCACATAAGTTAAATGTATTAATACAACTAAATTATGTTAACGGGTCGCAATTATACACTAAAAAAGATTACAAGGAGATTACAATGTAGTAAAAGAGTTATAATTTTTGCAATATATATAACTCAGCTCCCAGAATCAATAAAAAATAAATGGAGCGGGAGACGAGACTCGAACTCGCGACAATCTGCTTGGAA
>TARA_R110002033_G_scaffold1642_2_pt1 | contig 32762 bp, 30 predicted proteins | sample TARA_R110002033 | Tara Oceans TARA_R110002033 (sample SAMEA4397051) | marine metagenome | biome: Polar Biome; feature: [SRF] surface water layer (ENVO:00010504); material: water (ENVO:00002006), including particulate matter (ENVO:01000060) such as... | depth 5 m
AGAAAGTAGAATCTACTGATGCCGAGCAAGCAACAGAAGAAACTAAAGAAAAATCTCCTGAAGCTAAACCTGCAAAACCTAAGATGTCAGTAAAAGCTCAAATGCGTAAAATTGAGCAAGAGACACCGGAAGTTGAAACAATTACAACAGAAGAAACCAAAGCAAAACAAGCTGAAGCGGAACCAAAAACAGCAACTTCTACAGCAGAGATTCAAGTAGCAACCTCGACTGAAGAACTAGTGGAAGAAGCAAGTGTAACGGAAGAGATAAAAACCGAAGCACCAGAAAAACCAGCAACAGTAGAAGCCGAGACTGCAGCAATAGAGCTTACACAAGAAGCTACTGAAGTTACGACTGATCCAGTCACCTCAGAAACTGCAGCCGTGAATTCCTCCGAAACCAAAGAAGTGGAAGAAGAGAAAGTACAAAACACTGCAGGTAGCTCAACTCGAACTCCTCGCCGTGGACGTGGCAAACCAGCCACTAAGCAAGCAAACACAGAAGCCAAAGCACCGGTAGAATTACCAGCCGCTATTTTGGCTCAGCAAGAGAAGCTTCGTTTAGAGCAAGAAGAAAAACGCAATGCTGCGACTTCACGTCGACGCGCATCAGCAGGTCGTGTGAAAAACGACCCTAGGATTGCTCGAGAAGAAGAAAAAGGCTCTGAATCAATTTCAGAAGCCAATGTAGAATAAAACCTACAGCTTCTCTCTAGGAAATGACAAAGAGCCCGCATTATGCGGGCTCTTTTGCAAAAAGAGCACTATGGATTATTTCAACGGATTGATTTGAACATAAATAACGGACAGGTAAAAAAAACAATGATCATTGATTTTTCTCGCTTTAAAGATTGGACTCTTGTGGGCGATTTATTCGGCGGCGCAACCACCGCTATTGTATCGCTACCTCTCGCATTAGCTTTTGGCGTTGCCTCAGGAGCCGGTGCAGAAGCAGGACTCTGGGGCGCTATACTCGTCGGCCTATTTGCTGCGATTTTTGGTGGGTCTACCAGCCTAATCTCAGAGCCAACTGGACCAATGACCGTCATCATGACTGCGGTATTGACCAGTATGATGGCTAGCAGTCCAGAAGGCGGTGTAGCGATGGCTTTTACCGTAGTTATGATCGCCGGCTTATTCCAAATCACATTAGGTTATCTGAAGTTAGGTAAATACATAACACTCATGCCATACAGCGTAATCTCAGGATTCATGTCTGGCATCGGCATTATCTTAGTCATCTTACAAATTGCCCCTTTCTTAGGACACGCATCGCCATCTGGCGGCGTAATGGGAACCTTGACTGCATTACCAACCCTTATTGTTAACTTGAAGTTTTCCGAATTATTTCTAGGCCTATTAACATTAGGCGTATTATTTTATCTTCCTAAGCACTGGCGTCGCTACATCCCTCCCCAACTTGTCGCTTTAGTCGCAATAACTCTTGTTTCTGTTGTGCTATTTAGTGACTCGGATGTACGTCGTATCGGTGTTATTCCATCTGGCTTACCATCTATCCACTGGCCTCATTTTGAACGTTCAGTATTTATTGAAATGATCATCAATGGATTGGTGCTTGGCACTTTAGGTTGTATTGATACTCTGTTAACAGCCGTCATTGCTGATAGTCTAACCCGCAAAGAGCACGATTCGAATCGAGAGCTTATCGGTCAAGGCACAGCCAACTTCTTCTCAGGCCTGCTTGGCGGCCTTCCTGGCGCTGGTGCCACTATGGGAACCGTGGTGAACATACAGTCCGGCGGCAAATCACCACTTGCAGGCATCACAAGAGCCTTAATTCTTTTACTGGTTGTACTTGGAGCATCAGAGCTAATCAGCCCGATCCCAATGGCCGTGCTTGCTGGCATAGCCTTATATGTAGGGATTAATATTCTCGATTGGAGCTTCTTGAAGCGCGCACACAAAGTTGCCCTCTCGCCAACCATAATCATGTATGGCGTAATGGCACTAACCGTGTTTGTTGACCTTATGGTCGCGGTAGGAATCGGCGTCTTTATAGCCAACATAATGACAATAGAAAAACTCAGCCGACTACAATCAGGAAATGTAAAAGCAATCAGTGATGCTGATGATGACATCCCACTATCTGAGGAAGAAAAATCATTACTAGATCAAGCAGACGGAAAAGTATTACTTTTCTATTTGTCCGGACCAATGATTTTTGGCGCAAGTAAGGCCATCGCAAAACACCACAATCGGATACATAACTATAAGGCTGTAGTATTAGATCTGAGCGCAGTCCCTATGATGGACCTAACTATTGGTCTTGCATTAGAAAACGCCATCAAAGACGCTATAGAAGCAGATTGTGCCGTTTATATATTTAGTCCCAACGGACAAACCACAGAACGACTTGAAAAATTGGGCGTATTAAACCGATTGCCACACAATGCGTTCTGCGACTCACGAAAATCTGCCTTGATGCAGGCTGTTAACAACCTACCCAGTACATAAGAAAATTACTTAGTGAACCAAAAATACTAAACCGAAAAAAAACACTAAAATCAAAAAGTTATAGACCAAAAAAAAGCCGCTTTGTAAGCGGCTTTTTATTTATTTAGCTATTCACCAAAGTGACTCATTAAAGAGACAAGCGACGCACATCACTTAGCAATGAGTTCAAGAAGGTCATGAAACGACCAGCATCACCACCATTCACAGCTCTGTGGTCATAAGACAAGCACAATGGCAACATTGTACGAGGCTCAAATTCTTTACCATTCCAACGTGGCTCGATGTCTGCTTTAGAAACACCAAGAATACCTACTTCAGGACAGTTAACGATAGGAGTAAATCCAGTACCGCCAATTGCACCCAAACTAGAAATAGTAAAACAACCACCTTGCATATCGGCAGGTTTAAGTTGCTTATCAAGCGCCTTCTTAATCAGCTCGCTCGCTTCTTTAGCGATTTGAATAACTGATTTTTTATCAGCATCTCGCAAAACAGGAACAACCAAGCCAGCAGGAGAATCTACAGCGATACCAATGTGTACATAATGCTTCTGAACATAGCTTTCACCATCAGCCATTAGCGACACATTGAAGCTTGGATTCGCAACCATAGCTTGCGCTACCGCTTTAATCAGGAATGGAAGTGGCGTCAATTTAACACCTTGTTTCTCCATTTCACCTTTCAAGCCTTTGCGGAAGTCTTCAAGATCAGAGATGTCAGCTTTATCAAACTGAGTAACTTGAGGCACAACAAGTGCGTTGCGAACCATGTTTTGAGCAGTTAGACGTTGAATCTTACTCATCTTAACAACTTCGACATCACCGAACTTGCTAAAGTCTTGATCAGGCACAGTCGGTAGACCAGAACCTGTTGCAACACCCGCTGGAGCTGATGCAGCCTTTTGTACAGCAGCTTTCACATAGGCATGCAAATCTTCTTTCGTAATACGACCACGAGGGCCAGTAGGACGAACAAGAGATAGATCAACACCTAGCTCACGAGCAAGCATACGCACCGCTGGACCTGCGTGAACTTTCTTAGAAGGTTCAGACAATACAGCAGATTGATCCGCCGCAGGAGCTGCTTTTGCAGTACTAGCTTTAGGCGCTTCAGCAGAAGCAGGAGCCGCTTTTTCAGCAACCGGCGCAGACGCCGCAACTTCAGAACCACCTTCCACTTCAAGCTCGAGAACAAGATGACCTTCAGAAACCTTATCACCAACTTTAATAGAAACAGATTTAACTGTTCCTGATTTCGGCGCAGGGATTTCCATGGAAGCTTTATCAGTTTCAAGAACGATAATAGAATCGCCCTCTTTAACCTTATCACCAGCCGCTACAGCAACTTCGATAACTTCTACACCTTCCGCACCACCAATATCAGGAACTTTAACAGTCTCAACACCACCAGATACAGGCGCTGCAGCCGCAGGCGCTGAAGATTTTGGTGCTTCCGCTTTTTCTTCTGAAGCTGCAGGCGTAGATGATTCAGTTATTAACATAAGGATGTCAGCACCCTCAGAAACAGTATCACCTACTTTGATCGAAATTTTACCGATCTTACCTGTAAACGGCGAAGGTATATCCATAGATGCTTTATCAGTTTCCAAAACGATCAAAGAGTCACCCTCTTCAACCATATCACCTTCAGCAACACAGACTTCAATAACTTCTACGTCAGTCGCACCACCTATATCAGGCACAGAAACTTTTTCTTCACTAGAAGATGATGAAGCTGGAGCAGTCTTCTCGGCAGATTTTGCTGGCGTAGAAGCTTCTACTGGCGTTTCAGGAGCGGATTTTTCTGCACCTTCAACCTCAATAACAAGAAGCTCATCACCTTCAGAAACTTTATCGCCTTCTTTCACAGAAATGCTTTTTACTTTACCAGCCATGGAAGATGGAACATCCATGGAAGCCTTATCTGTTTCTAAAACAATAATAGATTGGTCCACTTCAATAATGTCACCAACCTTAATACTGATCTCGATAATTTCGACATCAGTCGCACCACCAATATCCGGTACTCGAATGATTTCAGTACTCACAGAAATCTCCTTTGTCTTATAGACGCATCAAACTTAAAAACTTATCTAGCTTAGCTACAAACATACACTAAGCCAGATACCTAGCTTGTCAGGTAATTAGCACGTTACAGGGTTTGGCTTTTCAGGATCTAAACCAAACTTAGCAATTGCTCCACTAACTACAGATGCATCAATCACACCGTCTTTTGACAATGCATTCAAGGCAGAAACTACTACCCAATAGCGGTTAACTTCGAAGAAGTGACGCAATTGAGCACGAGTATCACTGCGGCCAAAACCATCAGTACCAAGTACGTTGTAAGTACCTGTTATAAATGGACGAATTTGATCTGCGAACAATTTAATATGGTCGGTAGATGCAATCACAGGGCCATTGCCATTCAAGCAAGATTCAACATAAGATTTGCGAGTTTCTGACTCAGGGTGAAGCATATTCCAACGGCTTACATCAAGACCTTCGCGACGCAGCTCATTGAAAGACGTTACACTCCATATATCAGAGTTAACACCGAAATCATTAAACAGGATCTCTGCAGCAGCTTCAACTTCACGAAGAATAACGCCAGAACCAAGCAATTGAACTTGTTTCTTATTGGCTTTCTTAGAATGAGATTTAAGCTTGTACATCCCCTTGATAATGCCTTCTTCAACACCTTCAGGCATATCTTCGTGTGTGTAGTTTTCATTCATTACTGTTAGGTAATAGAAAACACTCTCTTTTTCTTTATACATACGACGCAAGCCATCTTGCACGATAACAGCGACTTCGTATGAATAAGTTGGATCATAAGACACACAATTTGGAATAAGACCAGCCTGAATATGGGAATGACCATCTTCATGCTGCAAGCCTTCGCCATTTAGCGTAGTACGACCTGCTGTTGCACCAATCAAGAAACCGCGTGCCTGTGAATCACCTGCCGCCCAAGCCAAGTCACCAATACGCTGGAAACCGAACATTGAGTAATAGATATAAACAGGAATCATTGGAAGAGCACTGTTTGCATAAGACGTAGCCAATGCCAACCATGCAGAGAATGCACCTGGCTCATTGATACCTTCTTGCAAAATCTGACCGTCAGAAGATTCTTTGTAGTACATAATCTGAGTATGGTCATGAGGCGTATAACGCTGACCTTCAGATGAATAAATACCTAGCTGGCGGAACATACCTTCCATACCAAACGTACGGGCTTCATCGGCAACGATTGGAACAACGCGCTCACCAATGTTTTTATCTTTAACCATAACATTCAGTGCACGCACAAACGCCATAGTTGTAGAAATTTCACGCCCATTTGTTCCCGCGATCTGAGATTTGAATGCTTCCAAAGAAGGCACTTCAAGCGCTTCACAATCATGGTTACGAATAGGGAAAGCGCCATGCAACTCTTTACGACGAGAGCGCATATATTGCATTTCAGGACTGTCTTCAGCTGGCTTGTAATAAGGTAAGTCTTTTAGCTCTTCATCGCTAATAGGGATACCGAATTTATCGCGGAACTGAGCAAGAGATTCCTCATCCAACTTCTTCGTTTGGTGCGCAGTGTTTTGCGCTTCAGCCGCTTTAAACATGCCGTAACCTTTAACGGTTTGCGCCAAGATAACAGTCGGTTGACCTTTATGAGAAGTCGCTTCGGAATACGCTGCGTAAACTTTGTAAGGATCATGCCCGCCGCGATTAAGATTCATAATCTCATCGTCAGTCATGTCTTTAACCATTTCTAGCAATTCTGGATATTTGCCGAAGAAATGTTCACGAGTATAAGCACCACCATTTGCTTTGTAGTTCTGAAGCTCACCATCACAAACTTCATTCATACGTTTAACAAGCAAACCGTTGTGATCTTTCGCGAAAAGAGGATCCCAATGACGACCCCATAGACACTTAATGACATTCCAGCCAGCGCCACGGAACACACCTTCAAGTTCCTGAACAATTTTACTGTTACCACGTACAGGGCCATCAAGACGCTGTAGATTACAGTTGATCACAAAAATAAGGTTGTCTAGATTTTCACGTCCCGCAAGAGCGATTGCACCTAAAGATTCTGGCTCATCACATTCACCATCACCAAGGAACGCCCATACTTTACGGTCGCCTTGATCAATAAGACCACGACTATGTTGGTACTTCATCACATGCGCTTGGTAAATCGCTTGCAATGGCCCAAGACCCATAGACACTGTAGGAAATTGCCAGTAATCCGGCATCAACCAAGGATGCGGGTAAGAAGAGATACCTTTGCCATCCACTTCACGACGGAAGTTATCAAGCTGTTCGTCTGTCAAACGCCCTTCAATGTATGAACGCGCGTAAATCCCTGGGGAAATATGACCTTGGAAAAAGACCATATCCGCTTGTTGTTTACCGTCATTACCACGGAAAAAGTGGTTAAAACCGATATCATAAAGCGTTGCTGCAGAAGAGAAGCTTGTAATGTGGCCACCAAGTGTTGAATCAACACGGTTTGCCTTCATTACCATAGCCAATGCATTCCAACGAATTATAGAGCGTATACGACGTTCCATAAATACATCACCCGGCAATGGCTTCTCATTTTCAGGAGCGATTGTATTCCGGTATGCAGTCGTAATAGACGACGGCATTGACGTACCAGCTTTTGAAGCTTCATTCGTCAAACGATTTAAAATGTATTGCGCGCGATCAGGACCTTCTTCGCGAAGGACAGACTCAAGCGCATCGACCCACTCTTTAGTTTCAATTGGATCGATGTCTTCGAGAATATGCTGCTCAGTCATCGTGTTAATAACTCCCGCTATTAGAACAGATACTAACCTACCAAGGACATTATGTGTATTTAAGCCTTGGAGGCTACTTAAACGAACCGTCGGAACTCATATGAATAGCCATTAAGTTCCAGCCGACCTAGGATAAAACGACGCACTGTATATTACGTTTTAAAACGCGTCGTTTTTATCCGTTCCAATGGCAATTATTATTGTTTTAATTTTATTTCCATTGCATCGACCACTAAAAATCTAGTCAGTTCGCTTCCAATTTGGGTTTGGTTCATCAAACCCAACATTAAATTTCCACATGCAAATAGCCTTACTAAACGCATGTAAAAAATCAAAGTCATTTACTTAGAATGCGCATAGATAAAGCACTTCTAAGATTTTGCATTCTAGATATTTTACTAAAACCTTACGTTAAACAAGGCTTTTTTACATATCAGAAGCATCTAATTCGGGCGTTAGATTAACACCTAATCAAGAGATCGCCTAGCCACCCAAATAAAGATTGAAGTACTCAAAGCACTTTTGAAGCTTTTAAATCTCCTAGAATTCATCTAAAAACAGATAAAAATAGGTAAAAACTCCACAATAAATGGCTTAAAGCTTAAGGCGCCCCACCAAAATTCACCAGAAATATGAGATGTATAAACTGCATGAATCTTATGTTTCGCTTCAGACAGCGAAGAATACACAGTATCAAAGCTAATATACTATTCAAAAAATGATAATCTGTATCACATTATTAGCTCTATAGAGACTAATCCGCTCTTAAGTCCGCCTCAGGTAGAAACACAAAAATAGTGTCCAGTTAAGCAAGAAGTTCCATTTAAAAAGCTAGGTCTATACTTACAAATTCTAAATTTATGCTCTTTTCTGTCTAGAAAGACCATGCAAATCAATGAATATAAAAAAATCAACACTGACGCATTACCAATATAACGCTACAATGCTCTTTATTTACTTGGCAAAATTAGGATAGTACATGACCCTTCTGAACGCTCTATTATCCGAGCACATCCAATCGCAAGTTACGTTTGCATTAAAAGAAGACATAGGCTCTGGGGACATAACAGCTCAACTTATCCCTGACGATCAAGAAATTACAGCAACGGTTATCAGTCGAGAACCTGCTATCCTATGCGGTCAAGCTTGGGTAAACGAAGTATTTGCTCAATTAGGAAACAGAACTACTCTCACTTGGCATAATAATGAAGGCGATACGCTGGAAAGCAACAAACCTTTTTTGACTATTAAAGGCCATGCAAGAACAATCCTAACGGGTGAACGCACCGCTCTAAATTTTTTACAAACACTTTCTTATACTGCTACGGTGACTCGCCAATACAGTGAAATCGTATCAAGCACACAATTAACCATTTTGGATACACGAAAAACACTACCAGGCATGCGCCGAGCTCAGAAGTATGCGGTAACTGTTGGCGGTGGGAAAAATCACCGAATGGGGTTATATGATGCATTTTTGATAAAAGAAAATCACATCATGGCTGCAGGATCAATTGCCAACGCTGTCAGCATGGCACAAAAAATCGCGCCGGGTAAAACAATTGAAGTAGAAACAGAAAATTTAGAAGAAGTTGCCATGGCAGTCGCTGCTGGCGCAGATATCATTATGCTAGATAATTTTTCGTATGAAGATATGAGCAAAGCGGTTTCAGACTTCAAAGGTCAAGTTAAATTTGAAGCATCAGGAAACATGGACAAAGATCGTCTATTAAAGGTAGCTGAAACAGGCGTTGATTTTGTATCCATTGGAGCCCTAACAAAACACATTCAAGCAATAGACCTGTCTTTGCGCGTATCTCAGGAATAACTATGAAAGATAGTATTTTAGTCATCAACTGCGGCAGCTCTTCTTTAAAATTTGCCATTCTTGCCAATGCTGGACAAGAAACTCTAGTCGAAGGTATCGCAGAGAGATTAGGTTCGGACGAGAGTAGCATCACCTTTAAGTTTGAAGGGCAGAAAAATATTATTCAACTAGAAGATGGCAGCCACAAAAATGCTGTAGCTCACATAAAAAATTGGCTTAGCAGTCACCCTATCATTGAAAGCTCATTGGCAGGCATAGGTCATCGTGTTGTACACGGCGGTGAAAATTTTAGTGAATCTGCACTAATCAATCAAAATGTCATAGATAGTATTAAAGAGTGCGCCCAATTTGCGCCACTACATAACCCTGCTCACGCAAAAGGGATGGAAGTGGCTTTTGAGCTTTTCCCAGGACTGCCTCAAGTAGCTGTTTTTGATACTGCATTTCATCAAACTCTGGCACCAGAACAATACCTATACCCTATTCCAATGCATTTTTATCGAGAACATCATTTTCGCAAGTATGGCTTCCATGGCACCAGCTATCGCTATATTAGTCAGCGGTTAGCGCAAATTGCGAAAGGCAGTGATCAACAAGGCGTACTTGTTGCTCACCTGGGCAATGGGGCCAGTACTTGCGCAATAAACAAAGGTCTATCATCTGATACCAGCATGGGCATCACGCCATTAGAAGGCTTAATGATGGGCACTCGCTCGGGAAGCCTCGACCCAAGTCTGCTGTCTTTTATTAGCCAAGCTGAAAATATATCGGCTGACGCAGCGCTTGATATTCTGAACAAAAAAAGTGGTCTACTTGGTGTATCAGAAATTTCTAATGACTGTCGAACATTAGAAGAAGCAATGGAATCTGGTGACCCTAGAGCTAAACTTGCTTTAGATATGTTCGCAGCCCGCACTGCCAAACATTTAGCAAGTGTGGCAACAACTTTAGAAAGTATTGATCATTTGGTCTTTACTGGTGGTATCGGTGAGAATTCAAGCTATTTACGCCAAGTCATTTGCAATCATTTGAAAGCACTGAATATCGGTATAAACTCAACATTAAATGAAAATGCACCTCGTGGCGAAACGATAAATATTAGCTCTGATAGCAGCAATACGAATGTATGGATTATACCTACTAACGAAGAGCTAATGATCGCACTAGATACTATAAGCTTAATTCAGCATTGATCGAAACTATGCTAACCATAATGGACTAATTTAGGATTCATCAGATATGTCAATAAATGTACTCATGACCGTTCCTACGGGCCCAGGTGTCGGCCTAACATCCGTCTCTGTAGGTCTTGTCCGCGCACTTGAACAGCAGGGATTAAAAGCCAGTTTCTTCAAGCCTATCGCCCAGCCTCAACCAGGAGATAAAGGACCAGACAAATCAACGGCTATGGTTGCGCAAGGTTCAACACTAACACCTGCTGAGCCAATTCCGCTTCATGAAGCTGAACGTTATTTGTACAACGATAATATCGACGAACTCATGGAAGAAATTGTTGGCCGTTTTCAAGCAAGTGTTGAACCAGATTCAACGGTTATTGTAGAAGGTCTTGCGCAGATCGCCGGACACCCATATGCAACAAGGCTAAATAAAGCCATTGCTAGAACACTGGACGCTGGCTTAGTTTTAGTCACTGCGCCAAACAACATGAGAGTTAACGAACTTGAACATCATGTTGAGATTGCCGCAGGCTCTTACGGTGGCATAAAGGCCAACGATGTTATTGGTTGTATTTTAAATAAAACCACACCAGGGTCATTGGGCGTTAAATCCTACGGCGATTTGTTTGCCCAAAGAGGAATTTTCAAACGCAACTTTAGTCTGCTAGGTCAAATACCGAAAGCGGACGAACTGACCTATCCTCGTGTTAAAGATGTAGCTGACTTTCTTGGTGCTCGTATTATCAATGCGGGTGAAATCGAATCTCGCCGAGTACAATCTTACACACTGTGTGCTCGCGGCGTGGAAAATATGCTAGAAGCTTTACGACCAGGTGTTTTAGTGTTCACTCCCGGTGATCGTACTGACATCATCATGGCGACAGCTATTGCAGCACTTAATGATATTAAAATTGCAGCACTAGTGGTTACTGGTGGTTATCAGCCAAGTGAAGCATTGATGGCGCTTTGTGGTAAAGCCATGGCAAAAGGATTGCCAATCCTCTCTGTTGAATCTAACAGCTGGGAAACCGTTATTAATATGCAATCTTTTAATCAAGAGATTCCACTTGATGATAAAGAGCGAGTCTTAATGGTTAAAGAGCATATTGCTCGTTGTATAGACCACGATTGGATCAACTCTTTTGCCTTGAACCAAGAAGAAAGAAAACTATCTCCTCCAGCGTTTCGATTCCGTTTGATTGAGCTCGCTCGCTCCTTGAATAAACGCATCATTCTTCCAGAGGGTGAAGAGATTCGCACCATTCAAGCGGCGTCTATATGTGCGGAGCGTGGCATTGCTCGCTGCACATTATTAGGTAACGAAACCGAGATTCTCCGTATTGCTCAAAACAACGGTATTGAATTAAGTCATGGTGTTGAAATACTCGATCCGAACAGCATTCGTGAACGTTACGTAGCACCGATGGTTGAGTTGAGAAAAAGTCGAGGACTTACTGATATTGTTGCTCGTGAACAGCTTGAAGATAATGTTGTATTGGGTACCATGATGCTGCAAGTTGGCGATGTTGATGGTTTGGTTTCAGGTGCTGTTCACACTACTGCCAACACCATTCGCCCTGCCCTGCAATTAATAAAGACATCACCTAATTCAAATCTTGTCTCGTCGATTTTCTTCATGTGTTTGCCGGATCAAGTATTGGTCTATGGTGACTGTGCTATAAACCCAGACCCAACGGCTGAGCAACTCGCAGAAATTGCCATTCAAAGTGCTGATTCTGCTGCAGCATTTGGCATTACCCCAAAAGTCGCCATGATTAGCTACAGCACTGGTGGTTCTGGTACAGGTAACGATGTTGATAAAGTCAGAGAAGCTACCGCGATTGCGCAAAGACTTCGGCCTGATCTGTTAATTGATGGACCACTACAATACGACGCTGCAATCATGGAAAAAGTAGCCAAGCAAAAAGCGCCAAACAGCAAAGTAGCTGGCAAAGCCACTGTATTTATTTTCCCAGATTTGAATACTGGCAACACCACCTATAAAGCCGTTCAACGAAGTGCCGATGTAGTTAGCATCGGACCTATGCTGCAAGGCATTCGTAAACCTGTTAACGACTTGTCTCGTGGTGCGTTGGTCGACGATATCGTCTACACCATTGCTATTACCGCTATTCAGGCGGGCAAGCTTAAAGGCGAATAATCTACCAGCTAATTTATCCCTTAACTCGTTTTTGCTTTCTAATGAGTGAAGACGAGTTAATTTATAAAGATAAGAAGTTTCCCAACTGAATTTGATTAGAAAGTGGACATATTTCATATTGCCAATTAGTATTTGTAGATAAACATTACGTGGGTGATCAACATGTCTGGTAGCCTTCCTCATTCTATAGCGCTTTCAAATCATACCTTCACAAGTATGACCACTCCTGGCTACACAACATTTGACTTACGCTCTGATGAAGACACTAATATGGCAGCGCTTAACGCTCGAAACGCTAAGGCTTCGAGTGATCTTGTTGTCACTATTTCAGAGCAAGGCCAAGCATTATCCCAGCGAAATAGAAAAAAAATCGAAGAAATCGAAGCTAGAAAAAACAATGATATCTTGTTGGAACTAGAAGAAGAGTTCATCGAAGATGATATTGAACCAACCATTCACGCATCAACTAAAGAGAGTAGAACCAATAGCTATCAAGAAAAAACACCAACGGGAGACTTTCTCGATCAAATTGTTTAGTCTATAAAACTTAATGAGTTGAGTTTTTCGGCAGGATGCCAATGATTACAGAACCTTCAAGGAGTGAAGAATGTTACTTTCTCGTCTATCCACACGTGGTTTTACGTTATTAGAATTAATGGTTGTTATTGCCATTATTTCTATAATAGCAAGCCTTTCAGCCCCCACATTTACTCGTCAAATTGCTAAAGCAAAACTAATAGAAGTACAAAACCTCGCTACCCAACATCAATCTCTGGTTGAAGAATTCATTCTTTTACATGGGTCCTTTCCTAGCGAAGCAGAGTTTAATCTTATAAAACAATCCCTAGTAGAAGGCTCAATTACCAAATCCATTTCTGTAGACAGCCAAAACAAAGGTATGGGGAATATTGTTCTCACACTAAATGACAGCACCGGCATTACTGAAAACCAATATCTAAGATACTCTCGCGATGCCGATAGGAATTGGAAATGCCTCTCAGACTTAGAAAGTAACATTCTTCCGCTTCAATGTGACAGTTCGGCTGGAGCAGACGAATGACTTTAGAAGAAATAATATCTAACGCTGTGAGTAATCATGCAACCGATATTCACATAGAACACTCAAATCTTGGCATTCAAATTTATCAACGCTGTTATGGATCACTTCATAAAGTAGCCAATTTAGTTCAAGGAACAAGCTTAATTAACCGCATAAAAATGCGCGCTAATTTAGACTTGTCAGAAACAAGGCGAACACAAGAAGGTCAATTTCTTTTTGAGGAAAGAAGTCGAAGCACTTTTATTCGGGTCAGTATTATTGCCACGGTTAAAGGCGAAAAAGTAGCTTTGCGCCTACTCCCTGAAAAAAACCGTTTAGAGCTTGAAAATATCGGTATACAGCGATCTTTGTTTACTGCCCTGAGCTCAATCTTAAATAGCTCTAGTGGTTTAATTTTGGTCTGTGGGGCAACAGGTGCAGGTAAAAGCACGACTCTCTATTCGTGCCTTGATACTTTAAACACAGGAAAGAAGACTATTTTTACGATAGAAGACCCTGTCGAATACGAAATTCCAGGCTTGTTTCAATGTGAGCCCAATCCAGCCATTGGCTTGGACTCTGCAGCTCTTTTGAAATCCTTCTTAAGACAAGATCCAGATGTAATTATGGTCGGAGAAGTGCGCGATGCCGTTACTGCCAATCTTGCAGTAAATGCGGCATTGACCGGACACCTCGTGCTAGCTACATTGCATACAAACTCTGCACTCGACGCCGTGCACCGCTGCCATGGTTGGCAAGTAGATTTTTTCTCTTTGGTGAGTTCATTAAAACTTATCATCCATCAATCCATGCTCTACAAAGCGTCTTCACAACAACCAATGTTCAACGCTTTACGACCACTATGGAATGAATTGCTACCGAAAGATTATGACACACTTATTTCATCCCCATCCCTATGGGAAGCTTTTCCCTTTCAGAACAGTGAGGTGCAAAATGCCTTGGTATAAAATTCAGCACCTAAATGGAAAGATTGATTACCGACACGAATTATCCGAAAACAATGTTGTCTTTGATTATATAAACCGAGGATGCTGGCAAATATCAATCTCAGAGTGGACCCCTAAAAAGCTAGATTACAAGTCACTGCAAATTTTTTATGAAGAGATACAGAGCGCTCTACACTCTGGGCTTCAATTAAATCAAGCAATTTCCCATTTTGCTCTTTCGGCTACTCACCCAAAAATCGCAAATATCAGTAAAGCTATATTAAGCGAGCTAGAAAACGGTACGGTTTTCAACGAAGCATTAAGCAAACTGACGCAAACGTCCGCTATACCATACTGCCAACTCCTTAATTCACAAGGCTCAAGAGAAGACTGTGAAAAAAGCATCGCCGTGTCAATTATCCAGCTTAAATCCTTACTCGATTGGTCCCAACGCTTATTAAAATCCATTATTTATCCCTTTAGTATTATTCAGATTGCTCTGATTATTCTTATCGCGAATAGAGCAATGCAGCAAAAAATGGGAGAAAGTTATTTTTTTGAGTTAGCCAATAATGTGAGCATTTATCTCGTCTGTAGTGCCATTCAATTCATCATCATACGGAGCCTATATCAAGGTCACGCTTGTTACTGGCTTGAAAAATACAGTGGCAACTTTCGGCTAACTAAACTCTTTTCGTTATTAAGCACAACAAGAAAAACCGGCTTAACCTTGCAACAGGCCTTGAGGAGCATGCCCGAGTACTTCCAATATACGCTCATAAAAGAAGAGATTTACCAAGTCTATTACACTCTTCGTCTCGGTAAAAATTATGCAACCAGCTTTCCTACTCATTGGTTTCCTAATGAATCGTCTATTGCGCTTCATTCAGCAGAACAAGATGGTGACATAGAGAGAGCACTTATTCTTGCTGCAAAAGAGCACGAAAAACGTTGGCAAAAAAACATATCCCTGCTTGAAAAATTGATTCCCGTAGTTTGCCTCTTGATCGCTGGAGGGTTTGTCGCCTCGGCACTAATCGCTTTATACGCACCGCTTATTGAGATGTCATAAATGAATTTGATAGCAATAAACTGATTTTTATATGCATTAGTTGTCTTGAGCATGGGCAGTTATGCTGCAGCATTTACAGCTAGGTGGCCGATTAATAATATTTATTTATGGGAAAAAGAAGCACATTCATTACTTTTACTCCCGTTTAACAAACTGCCGCCAGATAAAATAAGTGATAAGCGCTCTCATTGTTTTCAATGTCATCATCCACTAATGTGGCAAGATCTTATTCCTCTATTTAGTTACTTACTGCTCAAAGGAAAATGCCGTTATTGCAAAGCCGCCATTTCGTATCGCTATCCCTCAGTTGAATTTCTTCATCTTGTTTTCTGCCTCCCCTTGCCCTGGATATTTAGCGATGCATATCAACTTGTACTACATGTACTTTTGATCAGCGTTTTAATAACAGCCGCAGTAATTGACCTAGAATATCAATTAATACCGGATGAATGCAGTACCATTGCCCTAGCTTGTGCGCTGCTATTTAATCTATCGAACAACACCTTAGAAACCAGCGTCTTAGGTATGATAATTGGCTATGGAATTGTCTATACACTGCGCTGGTTTTATTTAACATTCAGAGGTCAAGAAGGTATAGGATTAGGTGATGCTAAAATTATTGCAGCGCTCGGTGCATGGTTAGGACTTTCAGGCTTAACACCCTTGTTACTTTGTGCAAGTTTAAGCGGAATCCTATACACTGTATTGACCAATAGAAATGGAGCTAAATACATGGCATTTGGTCCATTTTTAATATTTTCAGCCATGTTGGTGTTTTATTTTTAGCCTATGACAACCCATATCCCTACTATAATCGGTCTTGCTGGCGGCATAGGCTCCGGTAAAAGCACAATAACAAAATATTTCAATGAGATAGGCATTCAAAGCGTTGATGCTGATGACGTCGCAAGAATTGTTGTTGAACCGGGTTCAAATTGTTTAAATAATATCCATCAGCGCTACGGTGACAACATATTATTAAACGACGGCACTTTAAATCGTAAATCCCTGCGTGATATTATTTTTGATAACCCCGAAGAAAGAATCTGGCTTGAAGCACTAACACACCCAGCAATTCGAGAAGAGATATCAACGCGGCTTCATGCAATTACCTCATCGTACGCCTTGCTTGTTCACCCACTTCTATTTGAAACAAAACAAGATGCAGTATGTAAATTAGTCATAGCAATCGATGTACCTGAAAATGTACAACTTCAACGGGTCATGAGCAGAGACAATATAAGTAGAGAAAGCGCAGAAAAAATCATGGCAGCGCAATTAAGCAATAGCGAACGTATTGAGAGAGCTGATCTCGTCTTGGAAAACTCTGGTAATATTGCTGAAATGAATGCTAAAGTCTTAAAATTACACAAAAAAATTTTAGAGTCACAATCATGTTAAATAGTAATACTGCAGCCTTGGTTGCCTGCCCTACCTGCCAAAAGAAATCGCCTTGGTCCAAAGAAAATCCAGACCGACCTTTTTGCAGCCCTAGATGCAAGCTGATTGATTTGGGAGCATGGGCAAGTGAATCCTACGCTATTCCACAGCAAACCTCTGAAGAGGACGAAATTTTTTCAGAAGATCTCGTGATTGATCCAAATAAATCCTTTTTATAATTGCTAGACACGGAATGTAATTATTTATGGCACAACAAGACTTTTCAAAGAAAAAAGCGCTTCTCATAGAGGATATGGCCGAAGCCAGAATTATGCAGCGAAAAATGCTGACTGATTTTGGTTTTACGTCTATCGACATTGCTATGAAAGCTGAAACTGCCATTGAACTCCTAAGAAACAAATCCTTTGATGTCATTTTGTCCGATTACAACCTCGGAAATGGCAAGGATGGACAGCAATTATTAGAAGAAGTAAGACATTCTAAACTCATTCCAAATACCGCTACTTATTTGATGGTAACAGCGGAAACATCCATTGAAATGGTAATGGGTGCTATTGAATATCAACCAGATGGCTACATTACAAAGCCCTTTTCTCAGGCTGTTTTGCAAAGACGGCTCAGCAAACTATTAGAAACAAAAGAAAGGCTATATAAGGTAAACGTCGCGCTTGACGCAAACAATTTTGAAGAAGCCATTACTGCAGCTAAACAAGTGATGACAAAATACCCGTCTCTAATAGGTAAATGTGAAAGAATAATAGGCGAGAGCCTATTAGAAATTAAAGAATACAAAAAAGCGCTATCACTATTCAATAAAACCCTAAAAAGCAGAAAAATGCCTTGGGCATTATTTGGCAAAGCAAAGTCCTATTTTTTGATGGGAGAGCTAGACAAAGCAGAACAAAACTTTAGACAACTGATGCTTGATAATCGCTTTTTTGTTAGTGCCTACGATTGGCTTGCTAAAATCCAAGTCATTCAAGGAAAGCATGAAGAAGCACAAGCAACATTAATTGAAGCTATCGGTCGATCGCCTAAGAATATCTTGCGTCAAATGGAGCTAGGAAATATAAGCCTATCTCTAAGCGACAGTACGACTGCAGAAATGTCATTTAGAAGAGCTGTATTTTTAGCTAAATACTCCTGCTACAACACAGCTGATGTTTATTTAAAACATTTAGAGTCTCTTGCTAGAATATCGGACAGTGGCCCTCTGTTACCGCGTCAAAAAGATAACTTCAATAGCACGCTTAAAAAAGTACACGAATCTTTTTTTGATGACCCAAACAATAAAGCAAAAGCCTATAGCTACGAAATAGACATTTATTTAGCAGATAATGATATATCAACTGCCAAACAAATTTTTGAAGCTTGGCTTAGTGAAGTAAAATCCGGAAGCGCAATCGCTCCAACCCAACAGCAAAGTTCCGCCTACGCAAAATCTTTTGGAAGCTAGAGATGAAAAAAATCGATATCAGCACTATCTTAGCCAGTGCGATTCATGAAAGTAAAAATCAGGTAGGAACTTTACTATACCAATTGCAAAGCCTTAAAGACGCAATGGGGAGCAAGGATTCGAATCAAAAAAAAATTATCCTAATTGAAGAGTCCCTTAAAAAACTTAATGATGAATGGGTTGAGTATTTATACTTGTATAGACTAGCATCTGACGGCTATGACCTACATGTAGATACTTTTTTACTTGATGAGTTTTTGGATGACCAAGTTTTTGCCCTACAGCCATCCGCCATTGCAAAAAGTTTAGAGCTAGAGTATAGCTGCGATGCAAATCTAACTAGTATTTTTGACGAACGTCTAATGACTGCAGTGGTCAGTACTGCAGTTTACAACGCCCTGCGGTTTGCAAAATCAAAAATTCTAATTAGTGCAAAAAAGGAAAATGATTTTCTCATCATAGCAATTGAAGATGATGGTGAAGGCTTCAAACAGACTGATACTGATGAACAGCCTGAAGAGTTTCTTGAAGGTAATACTGGCTTAGGCTTATATTTCGCCGAATTATCAGCCACAGCTCATGTTGTGAATGATGTTCGAGGCTTCATAAAAAAAGAATCATCTCTAAACCTAGGTGGTGCTAGTTTAACTGTGTATTTACCTCAGCCTGCTGATGAAGAGTTTTAACACCCTATTGACCCAGTCATGTGTTAAGTTTTTTCAGAAACTCAGTTAACAAGATTCCTGCATTTTCTATGTGCTGCCTCAGAAAAATGAGCGCAGCATTTTTATCATTTGATTCAATAAGTAAAAGTAGCTCTTCATGCTGATTCTGACTTCTTACCTTATATCCCAATGGACCGTACTGAAAGCCAAGATAACGCACAGCTTGTTTATTAAGGCCTTCAACCACGCGCTGTAATGTCGGTCGCTCAGCAGCTCTATACAGAGTGTGGTGGAATAACCAATTAAGCTCTCCTTTATAGACCAGAGTTAAATTTTCTTTATTTAATTCCGTTAAGAAATGCCTCGCCTTTATTAGGTCTTCCTCACTGATATAATCAAATGCCATACTAAACAACAAACATTCCAGTTCAGCTCGCATCAAATAAAGATCTTCCGCTTCCGTCCAATTCAAATCAGGAATCATCACACCTGCTTTCCCATTTGGAACAAGCCAACCTTCGGACTTTAATGATAGCAACGCATCCCTAATAGGAATTCTACTGACACCATATCGAGTTGAAAGGATCGCTTGCCGAAGAGGGACACCCCTCGGCAGCTGATTTTTCAAGATATCTTCTTTGATACTTTGACTAACATCCATTAAAAGAACCTTTTATTTGAGCCTAATATTAGATATCAGCAAACAAATCACACCGAATAAAATCCCCCAAAAAGCCGATGCGATACCACCAAACGAAACACCTGAAACAGTGACTAAAAAGGTAACTAACGCCGCTTCTCGATTAGAGTCATCTGCCATCACATTTTTCAAATTCATACCGATGGTTCCTAACAAGGCTATACCCGCTAAAGCAGCAATCATGGTTGCAGGAAAAATCGAAAACAGGGCAACTACTGAGGTACCCGCTAAACCAGCAAGCCCATAAAACACACCTGCAGATAGGCCCGCAATATAACGTCGCTTAGGATCTTTGTGACATTCATCACCAGAACAAATTGCAGCAGTGATGGCTGCTAGGTTAAAAGCAAAACCGCCTAATGGCGCGAGAATAATAGAGGTAAACCCTGTCCAGCTGATTAATGGAGATACTGGTGTTTGGTAACCACTGCTGCGCATCACGGCAACACCTGGAATATTCTGAGATGTCATAGTTACTATGTATAAAGGAATGCCAATACCGATTAGTGCGCCGATATTCCATTCAGGCCAAACCCATACCAGAGAGCCAAGAGCAAAAGGGATAGTAGACATAAGTTGAGCGTCTGATTTCGCAAGCACAAACGCAACACCTGAGACCAATACAAACAACACAGCATAGCGAGGTACAAGACGTTTACTCACCAAATAAGTAATCAGCATAATCCCTACAAGAAAAACATCACTCATCATGGAGTCAAATATAGAAAGGCCAAACTTGAAAAGTACACCAGCTAACATGGCACAAGCTAGAGGCAAAGGCACCAAACGCATGACCTTATCAAATAACCCAGAGACACCCGTTAGCAGAGTTAGTATGCCCGCAAAAACAAACACACCAATCGCTTCAGCATAACTAATTGTTCCTAAGCTGGTTGCTAACAATGCCGCACCTGGCGTCGACCAGGCGGTAATCACAGGCGAACGGTACCATAAAGAGAGGAAAAAACAGGTAGCCCCCATACCAAAGCCCAGCGCCATAATCCAAGACACAATGGTATTAGAGTCCGCACCAGCGGCTTGAGCCGCCTGAAAGACAATTGCAACGGAGCTCGCAAAACCAATTAGCACTGCCACAAAACCTGCGACAAGCGCACTCAAACTAACATCACTTAATATTCTGAGCACAACTCTACTACCTTATAAGGTTTAAAGAGTACTCACTATATTTCAAACTGAATATTTTTGTATACATTTTTATTAATGAACTAACATATACCCAATCAGACCAAGTGCAAACCCCATGACTGCCCCCATCGGCGGCAGCCAGTGTTTGTCCAAGGCAACCTGAGGAGCAATATCTTGAAACACGGCATATAAGATACCACCTGACGCAAACAGCATTATCCCTGATACCACGGCAGGCCATTCTGCGAGCCAAATATGAGCTATAACACCCGCCACTGGACCTGATAATGCCAGTAAAGCAAAGCACGAAATAATTGTGAATGCACTGTAATGGGATGACGATTTCAGCTCTCGAAAAGCATTAAAACCTTCAGGAAGATTTTGCATAGCAATAAGTGCAGCAAGCAATACACCATTAATAGTACCTAAAGCGAATGCAGCACCCAAAGCTAAAGATTCAGGAATAAAATCGGCCAGCATAGCTACCAGCTGACTCATTGAAGTTTCTTGTTTGGATAACCAAATATCAAGCCACATAAAAGCCACGCCACCTAATAGAAACAACAACGCAGCAGACCATGGCACAAAATGCTGAACACCTTCAGGCACTAAAACTAAGGCAATAGCGGATAATAAAGCACCACCACCAAACGCAGTAATGCCATGCATGAGCTCAGTTTCCAACCATTCTGGTTTTATACGTTCAAAATTGGCAATTAAGGCGCCCAATGGCATTGCTAAGCCAGCAGCTAAAGTTAAAAAAATTACGCTATACAAAGGTGCCATTTGCACAATACTCCATAAAATATATTTTCATTATCCTCGGAGACTAGGTGACTTGTCACGATTAAAAAATAAGGCGCCAAAATGGCGCCTTATAAATATTGACTTAAAGCAATTGTAAAAATCACTGCCCAATATAAGCGTTTAGGAAAGCCTTTGTGCGCTCTTCCTTTGGCTGAGTAAAAATAGCCTCTGGCTCACCCTCTTCCACTATGGCGCCTTTATCAAAAAAGCACACTCGATCACTAATCTCACGAGCAAAATACATTTCATGAGTCACCAGCAACATAGTAAAACTTTCTTCTTTTACTAGATTACGAATAACGTCCAATACTTCATCAACTAATTCTGGATCCAAAGCCGAAGTAATCTCATCCAGCAATAAAATAGATGGTTTCATCGCAAGCGCTCGCGCAATACCTACTCGCTGTTTCTGACCACCAGATAAATCATTTGGGTAACTATCCGCTTTATCGGCCAAACCAACTAATTGCAGCAATTTGTCTGCGAACTCCTCAGCTTCGGCTCTTGAAACACCTTTTACGCGCATTGGCGCTTCTGTAATGTTGCGCTTCACGGTCATATGAGGAAACAAATTAAAATGCTGAAAAACCATACCAAGATGATTTCGCATCTTATGCAAGTGCTTGCTGTTCGCAGGAACATATTGTCCCTGCCAAGGCATATGCCAAAGCGATTCACCGGCAACATTTATATAACCACCATCGATGCCTTCTAATGTCATTAAGATACGTAACAAGGTACTTTTACCTGAGCCACTTGGTCCGATGATTGAGACTATCTCGTTTTCTTCTACTTTGAAGTTAAAATCACTAAAAATGACAGTTTCACCAAAGCACTTTTTCACATTTTTGAACTCAATAATGGGTGCACTCATTTCAAACTAAATCCTTCTTTTGGAAAGCGTCTTTCAACCTGATGAATACCGTAGGCAGCTAAAAGACTAAACACGAGATACAAAATCCCAACTAAGGTAAAGGGTTCTAGATAACGGAAGTTTTCAGAGCCAATAATCTTCGCCATTTGCAACATTTCCAATAACGTAATCGCAGAAAGCTGAGGTGTTTCCTTAAACATGGCAATGATGTAATTACCGGTCGCAGGAATCATTGGACGAATGGCCTGAGGAAGCACGATGTCTTTGTAAGTATCAATTATTGTTAAATTCAGTGCTCTTGCTGCTTCCCATTGGCCTTTTTCAATGCCATCGATACCACTACGGAATACTTCTGATAAATACGCGCCATAGTGAAGTCCTAAGGCAAATACCCCCGTAGCGAGTGGCGACATGCTGATCCCAAATTCTGGCATCACGTAATATAGAAAGAAAATCTGTACCAGCAAAGGCGTGCTACGAATAAACTCAACAATCCAATATGTAGATATGCGCAGCGTTCGACTTTTACTACGACGCAGCAAGGCAAATACCAGCCCCATCACAATGGCAAAAATACTACCTAGTAAGGTCGCCAGTAAGGTCACTTTTGCTGCGGACAAAATCATGGGAAGCACTTCCCATGTAAACGCCCAGTCCCAATGAAATCCATTCATGAATGAAGCCCTCCACGACCTAAACCTTTACTAAGGTGTGTTTCTAAACGTCTAATAAAAAAGACCAAGAATTGAGCCATAACAAAATAAAACAACAACACAACACCAAAGATCTCACCAACCTGTAAGGTGGTATCGGCTAGCATTTTGGCTTTAAAGGTCAAATCACCAATCGTTATCAAAGAAACTAATGACGTTGCTTTGACTAACTCAATGGCCAAATTACCAAAAGGTGGGATCATATTAACTAATGCTTGCGGCATGATAATTCGCCACAATCGTTGTGAGGAAGTAAAGTTCAATGCAGTTGACGCTTCGTATTGCCCTTTCGGTACCGATTGAATAGCGCCACGTACCACTTCCGTTCCGTACGAACCGATATTTAGTCCCAAAGCAACAACTGCCGCCGTCATGGCATCAATGGTAATTCCGAAAAATGGCAGTACGAAATAGATCCAATACAACTGTATAAGTGCTGACGTTCCTCGAAAGAACTCAATATAAACAATTGCAATTTGTTTGAAGGGGGCTGGAGCGTAAAGGCGAATCAATCCAAAGCTGAAGGCCATTAACACGGCGAGAGGCAATGCCATTGCCACAATTTGTATTGTGACAACGGCCCCCTGGAGTAATACGGAGACAATTTCTCCAAATTCCATGAGTCTAATTCCCCAGTGTTATTTACACAGTTTCGCAGCAGTCATGCCACCAGGAGAAGTATGCTTACCAAAACCGTAAGGCTCTACCATTGCAATGTGTTCTTTCGTATCGATGAAGCCTTTTAATTCTGTGTTAAAGGCGTCACGCAAAGCCGTATCCGCTGGACGGAAACCGAAGCCACCGTAACCTTTAACTGATTTACCCTTAATCATAAGAGGTGTAAAAGGTTGAGCTAACTCAACACGATCATCTTTCTGAGCCAAAGATGCCATCGTCAAGCTAGTACCAGCTAGAGCATCAATACGACCAGATTTAAGAGCGGCAACACCAGATGGATAATCTGGAAGAGTGACGACTTTACTTAAATCGATACCGTAATCACGAGCATAACCGTATTCTACAGAACCAGACATCACGCCTAACTTAACAGCTTTACTATCAATACTATCGTAACCATTTAACTCTTTCGGATTCCCATTCTGAACCAAAAAGCCCTCACCGATACTGTAGGTAGGATTAGAGAATAGAATTTGTTTACAACGTTTTGGGGTAATGTACATACCAGCTGCAATCACATCAAAACGCCCTGCACGCAAACCAGGAATCAAAGAGCCAAATTCCGTCACGACAACTTTTACATTGTCTACGCCCAAATCGTTCAAAACTTTGACAGCAATACTAGGCGCTTCACCAGCAGGCTCTCCATCTGGTGTGGTATAGCCATACGGTACTTCATTAGCGACACCTATAGTCACTGTGCCCTCATCTTTTATCTTATCTAATGTGGTTGCTGCCACTGATACAGAGAAAAGAGCAATAGTAAAACTCATTAGAGATATAAGATATTTACCTAGTGATTTTTTCATAATAAACCTCATGTTCCTTAGAAAAATGGATAAAAAATAGCAATAAGTCTCTTTACACTAAATAAAACGAACCAAATGATCAAGAACTATTTAGATGTGTAACCATTAGATCACTTATGATAAACATTATATTTAGCTAACTAATCTAAGTCACAAAGGAATGCTTAAGTAAAAAATAAATGCCGAAAAAATGAGCAAGACTAAAACTTAAAGCCAAAACGTAGGCAAAAAAATACCAGACAATGTCTGGTATATACTCAAAACGTAATAGCTTATCTAAACGTTCTTTTTAGGAAGAGAAACTTATTTTATCGCTAGAATGGGCAATGCAACCCGCACTGTCAAACCGTGAGGAAGTGAATCCTCAAAGGAAAGCACTCCTTGATATTTATCGACAATATTCTTAACAATAGAAAGTCCAAGGCCTGCCCCTTCGACTTCACCAGAACGAAAAAATCGCTCGCTGAGTCTTTGCTTTTCTTCTTTGCTAACGCCTCTGCCTGCATCGATTACTTTTAATTCAACTTGATTTGCAAACTGGGACCAAACCACTTGTATAATAGAACCCTGAGGAGAAAACTTAATCGCATTGCTAATTAGATTTTGCAGCAATATCTCAACATGATTAGGTTCGACATAACAACTCCAAGGCAAACTATCATCAACATCCAGGCTAATTTCAACATTTCTCTTCCAAGCTAAAGGAAGGATATCTGCAATCATTGAGCGACTAATTGCCAGCACATCAACGTCTTCTTTAGTGACTTTTTTCTGGTGTTCAAGACGAGCAAGCGCAAGCAACTGAGACACAATTCGAGTTGACCGATCAACCCCTGATGTTAGCTGAGTTAAGGATTGATTTCTCTCTTGATCATTTTCAGCGGATGCTGCATTTTCAGCATGAACTCGGAGAATACTTAAAGGAGTTCTTAATTCATGAGCTGCATCTGCTATCCAACGCTTTTCCCTTTCCATCAATACATCAATTTCCATAAGCAATCCGTTCAAGGCCGTTTTCACGGGCACCAATTCTTCTGGAACATAAGACATTTCAATAGGTTCTAATTTGGTCGGAGTAATCTTTTGAATACGCTGAGCAAGCTGCTGAAGTGGCTCAAGACCAAAACCAACAGCCGCCCAAACGAGAACAGCTAAAATAGGCCAGGCTAATATTTCAGGAAAAAGAGTTTGAAAGACTATTTGATCTGAAATTTCACCTCTTACATCAGCACGCTCCGCAACGATAACTTTAATATTTCCAGCAGTTTGGATTAAGGTAAAAGTTCGCCATTGGTAATGATCAGCTGTTGCATCGCCATAACCAAACGAATCTTCTCTCTGATGAGATAGCGTCATTGAATCAGACGCAATTTTTAATTCATTACCACTCCAAATCTGATAAAAAATTTTACTTTCGTATTTATGTCCAACGGATGCATCAGTATTTGCTGCATCAACTAATAAAGGGAATGAAGGATTTTTACTCGAACCAAGCTTTTCAATATTCTCGGATAAGGTTAGTAGTAATCTAGCTTGTTGAGCTAAACGAGCATCAAATAACTCTTCGACCTCATGATTAGCAAACAGCAAACCAATTACCATGATAAGGATGCTTGTCATGGTAAAAATACACATGACAAAAAACAGGGTTCTTCGCCTAATTGAACTTAATAGTTTTTCATTAGCCCACTTCTTGATCGACCACATAGCCAATACCTCGTATGGTGCGAATTAACTCTGGAAACAGTTTTTTTCGCAGATGATGTATATGCACTTCAAGCGCATTACTTTCCACATCATCGCCCCACCCATACATAAGTTGCTGTAAAACATCTCGAGTAAAAACATGGCCAGGTTGGCTCACCAGCTCATGCAGCAAAGAGTATTCCCTTCGAGTAAGATTAACGTCTTTGTCTTGATAGGTCACTTTGTGGCTCGCTGGAAATAGCACAAGGCCTTTATAGTGAATCTCACTGATTGCTCGACCGTAACTGCGACGTAATAAAGCCCGAGCTCTCGCTTTCAATTCGGTTACATCAAAAGGTTTAACCAAATAATCATCGGCACCTAAATCTAAACCAGCTACCCTGTCTTCCAAAGCATCTCTGGCGGTAAGAATAAGAACCGGCACAGCATTTTCATTGGCTCTTAATTGCTTAAGCACTGCCAAACCGTCTAATCTTGGCAAACCTAAATCCAATACAACCAAATCAAACACTTCATTAGCCAATGCTTCCAAAGCATGTATCCCATCATGAAGTAAATCAACTGTGTAACCTTCACGTTTTAAGGCAGTTACAAGACCATCCGCTAACGAAAGATCATCCTCTACAACTAGTATTCGCAAACCTATTCCTTCTTTCATAAGTTCGCCAAGGTTGATTGCAGCATGCTATTAAATTGCGCTAAATCCATTTCACCTTGGCGAACGTTGATCAAATCACCATGAGAAGAAAAGAATAACAGAGTTGGCGGACCAAATACGCCATATTTTGATAAAAATGCTTGTTGAGCGGGCATATTTTCAGTGAGATCAAGCTGCAGAAATGAAATGTTATTTGAATATATTTTTAGATTACTGCTACTAAAGACATTTTTTTCCATTTCCAAGCAAGCTGTACACCAGTCAGCGTACATATCTAAAACCACTGCCTTTTCATTAGCTTTGGCCTGTTGCATCGCATTTTCAACAAGAACAACATCTTGCATGCGATCAAACAAAGGCTTTACCTCAGCAGAGCTCACGTCATTCGATACTGCAGAAAAATACCCTAACGGTTTGTCTAAACTAGGTTTGCCCGCTAATCCAGAGGTAAATAATGCGGTCCCATAGATCAAGAGAATTATTGAAAAACCTTGTCGAGTCTTTCCCCACCCGTTACCACCCGATTGAAAAGGAGATAGATGCACAGCATAAATAATACAAAGCAATGACCACAAATAAATACTCACAGTGTCAGATACAATACGAGACACCAAAGCAACAGCAACACCCAACAAAATTACTCCGAATGCGGCCTTTACCTGCATCATCCATATGCCCGCTTTTGGAAGATATTTACCTCCACCTAAGCCGACTAACAACAAAGGAACCCCCATCCCTAAACTCATAACAAACAACACACAGCCACCAAGTACAGCATCACCAGTTGTACTGATATAAATTAGGGCACCAGCTAACGGCGCAGAGACGCAAGGCGAAACAATTAGTGCAGAGATAGCTCCCATAATTCCAACACCAAGATATGGTCCACCGACACTTTTCTGGCTTAACCTATCTAACCTGTCACGCAGAAACATAGGCAACTGTAATTCATAGAAGCCAAACATCGCCAAAGACAAAAGAACAAACAGCACGCTAAAACTAATTAATACACCGGGAGCTTGAAACAAAGCTTGAAGATTAAGTTGTGCACCAAAAATACCAACTAAAACTCCCGCCATACTATAAGAAAAAGACATACCCAAGACATACGAAAGTGATAAGAAAAAGCCTTTTTTAGCTGTAATGTTTCCAGCTTGACCAGCAATAATACCAGCTAATATTGGAATCATCGGCAATACACAAGGCGTAAAAGTCAAACCTAAACCTAAAACAAAAAAGGTAATCAACACCCAGAAGCGATCACCATTTAATAACAACTTAGCTAACTGACCTTCTTCACCTTCAATAGATGCTTTAGGAAGAGCTTGCACCGTATCACCGGCGGATTTGGAAGGCTCAGAAACAGATAATTGCTTAGTATCATCGGCTTTATCACTGCCGCCAAAAGCCACAATCTTAGTTTGTGGTGGATAACACAAGCCCGCCGCCGCACAGCCTTGATATGTAACTTTTAGATCACCCAACTTTTGATTATTAGCATCAATAGCAATCGCCATTCTGTTATGAAAGACATTAACCAAACCAAAATTAGGATCATCCTTTTCTTCAGCTTTGGTTAAAAAATGAAAAGGTACCGATGCTGTTTTATCTTCTGCCAACAATACTTTTACGCGCGACTCGTACAAGTAGTAACCATCAGCAATAGTCCAAGTTACCTCTTTCTTAGCGCTATCAATTTCTACTTGAAATGCTTCCGAGGGCTTCAAGAAGTCATCAGCAGCAAGCACTTGCGATACCAACAAAAAAGCAAGCATCGACGCTACCAGCCATTTTATTTGCCTAAAAGGCCTGAAAGAAGTCGTCACTTGATGTTCCTTAATTTACAGAGGTTTACCCACTATAAATAAGAAACCTTAAGTAAAACTTACGCTTCCTGATTTTGAAGCTTAATTTTCCCTTAAGAATGTCATCGTATTATTAAGGCATATTTCTTATTAGGTGGCATACATGATCAAAGTACATCTGGGATTTTCTCTAACAGCGCTATCTAGCCTATTTGTTAGCTGCGCATTTTTTTCTTCAGCATTATGGGCAACCAATTTAACACAACAAGCCACAGCAAAAGCAGCACCACACCAAACAGTGATGCTACCTGAATATCAAACAAACCAAAAAATTTCACTAGACATGGAAAAGGGACAAGTCGTACTCGTGGATTTTTGGGCTTCCTGGTGTGGACCTTGCCGTGAGTCGTTTCCTTGGATGACAAGCATTCAAGCAAAATACAAAGAGCAGGGCCTTAAAGTTATCGCGATAAATTTAGATCAAGAAAATGAACAAGCATTAGACTTCTTAAAAGAATTCAAACCTGGTTTTACTGTGTTATTTGATACTGAAGCGCAATTACCCGAAGACTTTGGTGTTATTGGCATGCCAACGAGTTTTTTAATTGATCGTCAGGGAAAAATAAGAGCAACGCATGTTGGTTTTCATCAGAAAAATATAAATGAATATGAATCTGCTATTGCCAAGCTATTAGCCGAAAAAGGGGAATAACCTATGCAAAAAATAATCAGTGTTATTGGCTTGCTCGCCGTGCCAATAATTCTTTCAGGATGCAGTGATGTAGGGGTTAAACCTTGGGAGCGAGATATTCTCGCCCAGCAGGAAATGAACCTAATTAGTGACCCTATTGAAAACAGTTTAAATGATCACATTTATTTCAGCAAAGAAGCCAGCAGTGGCGGACAAGGATTTGGAGGTGGTGGCTGTGGCTGTAACTAAGAACACTCATAAAAATCGTGACTTGGCTCAATTATTAACGGCTGCAAGCTGCGCGCTTATTGGTGGTATCTCTCCGAGTGTTAATGCCGCTGATAGCTGGGATGTAGACTCTGCTTTCTTACTCTACTCAGAAAACGACGGACGAGTTTCTGCCGCTGAGCCAGTCATTAGTGCTACCAAGAATTATGACGAGGAAACGAAACTCACTTTTAAAATTGCAGCCGACACTTTAACCGGTGCATCTCCAAATGGCGCAACGCCAAGTGACCATGTTCAGACATTTACCAGTCCTTCAGGTAAAGGTTCCTATGACGCCGCAGCTGGTGAACAACCTCTAGACGATACGTTTAAAGATACCCGCATTGCATTATCAACCAACTGGTCTGCACCAATAGACCGTGATTGGGCATATGGTGTTGGTGGTTACCTTTCTAAAGAGCATGATTACCAGTCTCTTGGCGTAAATGGCAGCCTATCACGTTATTTAAACCAAAAGAACACAACCCTTACTTTGGGCTTAAACCTATCTAGTGACACAGTTAATCCAGAAGGTGGCGTGCCCACAGGTTTAGTTCAAGTGCCGCTCAATAACTCTGATAGTGAGTTTACTCAACGCACAGATTCAGATAATAAAAGCCTTGTAGATGCAGTTTTTGGCATCACACAAATCATCAACCGCAAAACCATCATGCAGTTCAACTATTCGTTGAGTACCAGCTCTGGTTACTTAACAGATCCGTATAAGATCATTTCTGTCATAGATGATAATGCCGGCGCTAATTTCGGTGGCAATTTTCAAAGTGGTGGCCGAGACTTATACCTTTATGAAAAGCGTCCTGATTCACGCCTAAAACAGAGCATTTATTGGCAAACAAAATATCAATTTGATAACGACGATATACTCGATGTAAGTTATCGTTATATGTTTGATGATTGGGGCATTAACTCACATACTATCGACGCAAAATATCGCATTCATTTTGATAACCAGTACTTAGAACCACAACTTCGTTGGTACACTCAAAGCAAAGCAGACTTTTATCATCGATATTTAAACTCTAGTGATTATACAAATGCTGATTTTGCCAGTGCTGATTACCGTTTAGGGGATCTAGATACCTATACCCTTGGATTAAAATACGGTTATAAATTTGCTGATGAAACCGAGTTCTACACTCGATTCTCTGTTTATCATCAAGAAAGCTCTGGTGATAAAGGCTATGGAAAGTTGACATCTCAGGAACTTTATCCAGGTTTAGACGCAGCTATGTTGATCGTAGGATATAAGTTTTAGAATCATAAATCCTCTACTCTCAGCAGTAGAGGATTTTCATCTACAGGGGCGCCATGAAGTTTATTGAAGCATTAATTATAGATTCATCGTTTAACCCATCGAACCACCCGAATCCTGGCTTGTGGCAAGAAAATAAACACAGCTATAAAATCCAATTCGAATGCATGGCAAGCAACTGTTCAATACTGATTGAATGTGAACAAACACAGCTCGCTAAGAACGCAGCGAAAAAAGCCATTATCGAAGCATGGCGAATTGAACACAAATTTAGCCGTTATCAAGCAAACAATACATTTTCCGAAATACATTCAAAAACAGACATAACTCAAATATTGGACCAAGAAACCGCTCAATTAATGGTTTTCGCTAATCACGCTTACCACGCGTCAGAAGGGCTATTTGACATAACATCCGGTATTCTAAGAAAAGCTTGGAAATTTGATGGTAGCGACAACCTACCTCAACAAAGCGTAATAAATGAACTATTAACCAACGTTGGTTGGACAAAGTTAGGTTGGAGCCCAAATAACCCAACAGAATTAAAGCTCCCTTCAGGCATGGAGCTAGATTTTGGAGGTATTGGGAAAGAATATGCTGTTGATAAAATGCTTAGTATATGTCGAATAATTTTATCAAAAACATCCGCAGCCTTTCTAATCAATTGTGGCGGTGATCTTGCCTGCAATGGTAGAAGATTAAACGGCGAAAGCTGGAAGGTAGGTATCGAATCGATTAACGATCAAGAAAAAGCAAAACACATTGTAGCCCTCTCATCAGGAGCCCTTGCCACATCAGGTGATAGCCGACGCTTTCTGTTCAAAGACGGTATTCGCTATTCTCACGTTTTAAACCCGATCACCGGATTGGCTATGATAGACGCACCTAGAAGTGTGACGGTAGCAGCCCCTACCTGTATCAATGCAGGAATCATATCTACACTAGCCTTGTTACAGGGGTCAGACGCAGAAAGCTTTCTAGCATCGTTAGATATGCCCTATTGGCTATCTAATTGACATAAAGGTCTCATAACCCATTATGAAACTATATTCTTTTTCATTGAGAGTAATAAAGCCCTGACTACTTACATAATCAGGGCTTTCTTAATTAAATCTTGATAACGACTTATACACTCGCACATGCTTATCTTTTATAAAAAGCCCCACACGCTCATCCCTTTTTTGGACGACCGTCTGCTTATTATCAATAATATAAATGTATTTTATTTGAACGAAAAAAAGCCCTGACTACTTACGTAATCAGGGCTTTCTTAATTAAATCTTGATAACGACCTACTCTCACATGGGATCTCCCACACTACCATCGGCGATGGCGCTTTTCACTTCTGAGTTCGGGATGGGATCAGGTGGTTCAACGCCTCTATGATCATCAAGAAAACTGGCTTGTTTTATTAGAAATTGTCTAATAAAACCAAATTTTCAACTGCCTGATAATTACAACAGGACTTTCAAATATAAAATATGACAATAAACTAGTATCACATGTTTATCTGTCAAAAATAGAACCACTCTATGGTGAAAATCTATTCCTAAAATATTAAAGCTTGACGACGACCTACTCTCACATGGGATCTCCCACACTA